>TARA_R110002111_G_scaffold118388_1_pt1 | contig 182103 bp, 101 predicted proteins | sample TARA_R110002111 | Tara Oceans TARA_R110002111 (sample SAMEA4397363) | marine metagenome | biome: Polar Biome; feature: [ZZZ] marine water layer (ENVO:01000295); material: water (ENVO:00002006), including particulate matter (ENVO:01000060) such as... | depth 199 m
AATGCTTCTTGGTCATTCAAGTCCTTAATTTGGACTGGTACAGATTTCAAATTAATGAGCTTGCTGGCTCTTAATCGTCTTTCTCCGCAGACGAGTTCATATCCCTTTTCTGTTGGTCGTACAAGCAACGGCTGAAGTAGTCCGTTTACTTTGATACTTTCAGCAAGTTCCATGATGGATTGCTCGTTGAAATCGTTTCTTGGATTGGTTTTGCTCGTTGAAATTTCAACCAGATTAACCTCTTTTAAATGTTCGGTAATTGTTTCCATAAATGTATAGTTTTGATTAAACAATATTTATGCAGAACCCAAACGGAAGACAATAATTTCTGCTCAAAAGGAAACGGAATATAAATAAGCGAAGGATGTTGCGTAGGCTTTATGCCGTAGTCTTTTGATGAGAATATTTTGCGAGTTTAACTTTGTACCAATATTGTTATAGATAACTCCACCTTTTAATCGGGGTTATTTCAAAGTTTTATATTTTGAACGAAGAGTTATTGCCTTATCATCAAAATGAATTTAAAACTTTGAAATTGTGTTCAAGACGTTTATATTGAAGTACTGATCTTGAAATTATAATTTTCGCAGAATTTTGAAGAATGTGCTGAATGGCTTTAAAGATCAATTTAAAATGTTAACTAATTGTCTTTTAAAAATGAAAATTAGTTCATAGTATTAATTTCACACAATCTGGTTTTTTTGTTTTGTTCGTTTGTCTTAAAATGATATGAACAAAATTTCAAACCATTTAAATTAAACTATATATTTCATAATATCTGAACTAAAATGAGTTTTTAGGTAAATTAATATAGCTTTAAGCATTACACAATATCATATAGCACGCCTCGAAAAATATTGCAAAACAGAGGGTTAACTAAAATTAAAACTTTAATTATACAACGAAAAACTTAAACAAAGTTCTTGAAGTATATTCTTCTTTAGGTTGTAATACAACTGATGAAAAATTATGTTGATTTGGAGAATCTGGATAATGTTGGGTTTCTAAACAGAACCCTGTTCTTTTTCCAAAAGTACCTTTCAAATTATTCCCTGTATATAATTGAACTCCGGGCTCATTTGTAAAAACCTCCAAAACACGACCACTTTCTTTATGGTATACACTAGCAATTAATCGTATATCATTATTTTGATTATTTAATCACCAAAAATGATCATAGCTATTTGCAAATTTTAGTTGTTCATCATCAATGTTTTTTCCAATAGTTTTAGACTATTTTTTCTTCCAAAGACTTTCCATTTCTTCAAGAGTTTTTCCTTTAGTTTCTGGTACATATTTCCAAACAAACCACATTGCCAGTAAAGACATCAAGCCATAAACCCAATAGGCAAAACCATGATTAAATTGTTCTGTTAAAGCTGTATTATCATTCATCATAGGAAATGTTAAAGACACCAAATAATTAGAAATCCATTGTGCTGCTACTGCAACAGCCATGGCTTTTCCTCTAATTTTATTTGGAAATATTTCTGAAAGTAATACCCAAACCACGGGTCCCCAACTCAATGCAAAACTAGCAACATATAACATCATACATCCTAAAGCTAAATAGCCTGTAGCGCCAGAGAAGAATACAAATCCAAGAGCTAACATGGCTACTGCCATTCCTAATGCACCAATAAGCATGAGTGGTTTTCTGCCATGTTTATCAACATTTTTAACAGCCACAATGGTGAATAAGAAGTTTACGATTCCTACTATTATGGTTAACAATAAAGCACCATCTGTATTAGGGTCTATAGATTTAAATATTTCTGGTGCATAATACAATACCACGTTTATGCCCACAAATTGTTGAAAAACAGACAATGCAATACCAATAAGAATAATTCCCCAACCGTAAGATAACAACTTACCTGAAGTTTCTTCTACAGAATTCTTTATTTCAGATAAAATTTTCTTTCCTTCAATCTCACCATTAACTTTTATTAAAACTTCTAACGCCTCATCTGGTTTGTTTTTTAGCATTAAAGAACGTGGTGTGTCTGGTACAAAGAATAATAACCCTAAAAATAGACCTGCTGGTATAACCTCAGAAGCAAACATCCATCTCCAGCCAACTTCATTTAACCATGCGTCTGAACCTCCACCCCTAGAGATAAAGTAGTTTACAAAATATACCACCATAAAACCGCCAACAATAGCCAATTGATTAAAGGACACTAATTTACCCCTACTATCTGCAGGTGCAATTTCTGCAATATATAGCGGAGATAACATTGATGCTAAACCAACGCCTATACCACCAAGAATTCTATAAAATATAAATATGGTTGAAAATGTATGATCTAATTCTCCAATAGGTTTTATAAACATTTCTGGCATGGCAGAACCAAGGGCAGATATTAAAAACAAAATCGCCGCTAGAATAAGTCCTTTTTTTCTGCCTAACTTTTTACTAACAAGCCCTCCAAAAATACCGCCAATAATACAACCAATTAAAGCACTAGCTACTAAGAACCCTTTAAATGCATTAGCTGCACCTTCTGATAAGCCTTTTGGACTTACAAAAAAGCTTTCTAAAGAACCCACGGTTCCTGAAATTACACCTGTATCATATCCAAACAAAAGTCCGCCAAGTGTAGCCACTAATGTGAGTTTAATTAAATATTTTGAATTGGTTGATCTTCTCATAATCCTTATTTAGTTTGGTTAGTTTAAATGTATTGATTTATAATATTCTCAAATAATTCTTGTTTGCCGCTTTTTAGTTGAAGTTCGCCATTTTCTTGAGCTATTTTGTATAAATCTTGTAAACTTAATTCACCGTTTTCAAAATCTTTTCCATTGCCTGAATCGAATGAACTATAACGCTCTTCTCTTAGTTTTTCATAAGAAGAAGATGAGATAATTTTATCAGCAGTAATTAATGCTCTTGCGAAAGTATCTGCGCCACCAATGTGAGCGTGGAATACATCGTCCATATCAGTTGAGTTTCTTCTGATTTTAGCATCAAAATTAACACCACCACCTTGTAAACCTCCTGCTTTTAAGAAAACTAACATGGCTTCTGTTGTTTCTTGAATGTTATTAGGAAACTGGTCTGTATCCCATCCGTTTTGATAATCGCCACGGTTTGCATCTAAACTTCCTAACAAACCAGCTTTTGCTGCGGTTTCAATTTCATGCTGAAAAGTGTGTTGTGCCAATGTTGCATGATTTACTTCAATATTTATTTTGAAATCTTTATCCAATCCGTATTCTTTTAAGAAGCCAATAGCTGTTGCTGTATCAAAATCGTATTGGTGTTTTGATGGTTCCATAGGCTTTGGTTCGATAAAGAAATTTCCTTTAAAGCCTTGTGCTCTTGCATAATCTCTTGCAATACCTAAAAATTGTCCCATATGGTCTAACTCACGCCCCATGTCTGTATTTAACAACGACATATAACCTTCACGACCACCCCAAAATACATAGTTTTCTCCATCTAATTTTATAGTAGCATCTAAAGCTAATTTTATTTGTCCACCGGCTCTTGCCACAACATCAAAATCTGGATTTGTTGAAGCCCCGTTCATATAACGCGGGTTTGAAAAACAGTTTGCTGTTCCCCATAATAATTTTACACCACTTTCTGCTTGTTTACCTTTTATGTAATCTGTAATAGTTGCTAATCGTTGTTCTGATTCTGCAAAGGTTGCGCCTTCTTGAATCAAATCGAAATCGTGAAAACAGAAATAATCAAAGCCCATTTTACCAATAAATTCGAAAGCGGCATCCGCTTTATCTTTGGCTGCTTGAATAGGATCTGATGATTGATCCCAAGCGAAGTTTTGAGTTCCTGGTCCGAATGGGTCTGACCCTTGCCCGCAGAAGGTGTGCCAGTACGCTATTGAAAACTTAAACCACTCGTTCATGGTTTTTCCTGCTACAACTTGATCTGGATTATAATATTTGAATGCTAACGGATTATCAGATTCCTTCCCTTCAAATTTAATTTTTTTTATGCCTTTAAAGTATTCTTTGGTTGCCATAATTTTATTGTTTATACGTTTGTTTGCTTTTAGTTGTGTACCGCGTTAGGGATAGTAGTGGAAAGCCCACAGCCTTCAGACGCGAGGACTTGTAACGGATAGCCCGACCCTTGTGGTAACGCCCAAATTCTATTTATTTAATATGAGTTCCAGTTCTTTTTTCCAATTTTGGTATGCTTTTATATAAGATTGTTTGTCTTTGATGGGCATGAATGTCATAACATGGTCGTTATCCATAATGGTTTTTCCGAAGGCTTTAAAATCGCCTTTATACAGGTTTGCTGCTCTGGCAGCGCCTATGGCTCCTGTGGTGCTATAAATTTCTATTTCTTGCTCAATTAGAGTTGCTACAGTATTTGCAAATATTTCTGAGCGGAACAAATTATCGTTTCCGGCACGAATTACGCTTGGTCTGACACCATCGGATGTCATGATTTCCATACCGTAAACGAATGAAAATGCGATGCCTTCTAGAGCTGCTCTACACATGTGTCCTTTGTGATGGTTATTTAAATTAATATTGACAATACGCGTACCTATTTCTTTATTATTTAGCATACGCTCGGCGCCATTTCCGAAAGGTATTAAACAAACACCATCCGATCCAATTGGGATGTCTGAAGCTAGATTGTTCATCTCCTCGTAAGAACTTACGTCCAAATTATTTAAAAGCCAACGGTATTGAATGCCTGCGCCATTTATATTTAATAATTTACCAATATTTTGATTTTCGTTTGAGTAATTAACATGTGCAAAATTATTTACTCTAGTACTTTCTTTTCCCGATAGATTATTAGTAACTGCGTACACAACCCCTGATGTACCTCCTGTAGCCGCTACTTCTCCTGAATTAAAGACGTTTAACGACAATGCATTATTGGGTTGATCACCTGCCCTATAATAAATAGGGGTTCCTGCTGAGATGCCACTTTCGGCTTCGCCTTTTTTATCTACTACAGATTGAACTCCGAAGGTGTCTATAATGTCTGGAACTAGCGCTTTGTCTATACCGTAATGCTCAAGAAGAAAATTAGCTAAGTTGTTATTTTTAAAATCCCAAAAAACACCTTCAGACAACCCAGAAATGGTGGTGTTAATTACATTTGAAAATTTATAAGCGATGTAATCTCCAGGTAGCATAAATTTATGAATCTTACTGTAAATATCAGGTTCATTTTCTTTTACCCATTTTAATTTTGATGCTGTAAAATTTGCCGGGGAGTTTAATAAATGAGAGGCACATTTTTCTTGCCCGAGTACATCGAAGGCTTTATGACCAATTTCTACGGCTCTACTATCGCACCAAATAATACTTTTTCTTAGCGGGTTTCCTGCTTTATCGACAACAACTAACCCATGCATTTGATATGCAATACCAATACCCTTAATTTGTGTTCTACTAATATTATATTGTTTTTTTAAACTTGTGATTGCGTTGCAAATATGCAGCCACCAATCGTTGGGTTTTTGTTCTGCCCATCCGTTTTTAGGGGCGTGCATACTCATTTCTTCTTTAGGCTCTTGAACAACGCCTATACTTTTTCCCGATTCTACTTCTACTAAAGCTGCTTTTATAGAAGAACTTCCTATGTCTAATCCTAGGTGATAATTCATTTTTGTAAATATCTTAAAATTTGTTCGTATAAGCTTTAAGGCTTTTAATTTTATATCCCCATTTGCTCATAGCTAAAAAAATCATAAACAAAAGCTTATGATTTTTAAAAAACCTTAATTTTCGTAAGAAATATATCGATTACTTTTGAAACTTTTTACTAAAAATTAAAAACAAAACACCGCACAATAACCAAGCTGGAAGTGTTACAAATGACAAAAACACATCGAACTGAACTGATATAAAATAAAACAATCCGAAACTTACAGCCCAAGCCCAAAACACGGATTTGTTAAACGATAAATTAGCCGACTCAGCATAATTTTTTACAATACCTGCTTTTTTATGGAAAAAATGTTCAAATACAATTACAGCTCCAAAAGGTGCTAATATAAAACCATACAAAGCAACAAAACCTAATAATTTCATGGCAAAAGCTGGGAATAATCCTGCTATTGTAGCTACAGTACCTGCTAATATAGTAACCTTAGCTGTTGATAATTTTGGTAATATAGCCTGAAAAGCTAATCCTGCTCTATAAATAGTTGGGTTTGCAGTAGTCCATCCAGCTAACACAACTGCAATAATTCCAAAAATCCCAATAGCATTATTTGCTAAAGGACCCGGTGCTACTGGAGGTGCATCGCCATTACTCAAAAATGCTTGTGCCTCTGGGGACTTTAAATAAACAGCATATAATAAGGCCGCAGCAATCCAAGCCATGTAATGACCTACATACATTCCAGCTGCCGTTGTCCATCCGGCTTTAGCTTCTTTTGCAAATCTAAACACAGATAAATCAGACATGCCAATATGCATAGCGCCATTAGCAAACCATGACCAAATAACCACATGCCAAAAAGTAAACTTTATTTGTCCAGGAAAAGGTTCTGATCCTTCACCCCATATATTCCAGAAATCTGAAAAACTACTAACTCCTAATTGGTTAAGCGCCACAATACCACATGCTATAAAAGCAACTACAATAATTGGAGACATCCAATTAGCTGCCTTGGTAACTGTATCATATCCGCGTGCTGCAATTATAGATATTACCGCTCCTATTAGTATTACAATAATAACCCATGTTAATCCGTTGGGCATAGTATCGGTAAGTTTTGGCATTGGCATATCAAAAGGAATACCAACCGCTGTAGCAGAGACCGTTATCATTGAGCCCGCTAAGAAGCAAAACAATATTCCGTTTGCTAAATTATATCCTGTAACTAATTTTTTACCGCAAATTTTTTCTAATTGAAAATAAAGGGTGAGTCTATTTTTAACAGCTATTTCTGCTGTTAGAAAACGCCAGCTTAAAACAGCTAATAAATTACCAATTAATAAACCAATAATCAAATCAAAGGCACTAACACCTGCAGTCAAAAAAAGAGGCCCAATCATAAATTCTGTACCTGCAGCATGCTCTCCTGCATACATTCCTATAAAACTTTTCCAGCCTTTGAGTTTAGATTTTGGTACTGGAGTTCTTTCAAATTCTCCTCCAGCAATCTCTTCGATAATATCTTCTTCAATACTTACTTGGCTCATAAATTGTGGTTTTATTTTTGGTTAGCTATATCCAGCTTATTTTGAATTAAGCATATTTATTTTATAATGATAAACTCAAAAATATGGTCTACTAATCATAACTCTGTCCTGTACTATCTGCCTATTATTTCTTAGTATTGAATCATATCTCATTTATATAAAACACAAAACTGAATATTTTAGTAATATTTAGCATAAACAACACGGGTATGTAAATACTCTTCCATACCATGCTTTCCATCAGCACCTCCAACTCCGGATTTTTTCCATCCTGCATGAAATCCTTGAATAGCCTCAAAATGCTCTCTATTTACATAGGTTTCACCAAAATGTAAGCCATTTGTAGCACGCATAATATTATTATAGTTTTCTGAAAATATTGACGATGTTAATCCAAATTGGGAATCATTAGATAACGCTATTGCTTCATCTAAAGTACTAAATTTCATAACTGGTAATACCGGACCAAAAACTTCTTCTTGAATAATCTGACTATCTTGACTACAACCCGTTATTAAAGTTGGTTGGTAAAAATATCCTTTATCAAATTTATCTGGCTGGCCACCTCCAACAAGAACTTCTGCTCCTTCTTTCTTGGCAAACTCAACCATTTCTGAAATCTTATCTAACTGATCTTTTGATACTAAGCTACTCATGTCTGCATTAGTTCCTGTTAAAGCGTCTTCAACAGTAACTTCACTCATCTTCTTAGTAAGTTTGTCTACAAACTCATCGTAAATACTATCTTCAACATACACACGTTCAGCACAATTACAAACTTGTCCGCTAAAAATAACTTTTGAAGATACGACAGAATTAACAGCTAAGTCCATATTTGCATCAGCACAAACAATGGCAGGCGCTTTTCCTCCTAATTCTAAAGATACTTTTGTTATATTTTCTGCTGCTGCAGTTATCACTTTTTGACCAGCACCTACACTACCAGTTAAACTGATAATACCTGTAATTGGACTTTTAGATAATGCATTTCCAACGGTTCTACCTGCTCCACAAACAAAATTTAAAACACCATTTGGCAAATCTATTTTCTGAATAAAATCTACAAATTCCATGATGGTATTTGGTGCTTCAGAACTTGGTTTTATCACACATGTATTTCCAGTAATTAAAGAAGCTGCAACTTTACGCGCCATTACGAAAAACGGAAAATTCCAAGGACAAATACCTACAGCAACACCAATTGGCACTTTATGTAAATAAATATGTTCTTTTTCTCTATCACTTTGGATAATTTCACCTTCTATTCTACGTGCCCAACCTGCATTATAATCAAAATAATCAGCAGTTACATCAATTTCAATTTGCGCTAAACCAATAACTTTAGCTTGCTCTTTAGACAATGTTTCTGCTAAAAACACTCTATTTTCTCGAATAACATCGGCCATTTTATGCAAAAAAGCTGCTCTTTTAATAGCAGGCAAGGCTTCCCATGCTGGTTGTGCAGTCTGCGCCGCTTCAAGTGCATTATTTGCATCTTCAACAGTACCCGATGATATTGTGCTTATAACTTCTTCGGTACAAGGGTTTAGAATCTCAATAACCGAAGTGGCTTTAGAGTCAATAAATTGCCCATTAATAAATTGCTTATAATGTTTCATAATGTCATAGAGTTTAGTTAGTTAATATATTTCTTATCTCATAGATTTCAAATCTACTTTATTAAGTGATTAGGAAAATCACTTGTATTCTCACAACAAAGTTGTTCCATAACTTGCTGTAATTCTGTTTTTAATAATGATATTGTATGATCTCCTCCTTTATTTCCTAATGCCGAAACACCATACATAAAAGAGCGTCCCATAAAAGTAAATTTAGCACCAGATGCCATAGCTCTGGCAACATCAGGACCTGAGCGTATACCACTATCCATCATCACTTCTATTTGGTCACCATATTTTTCGGCAATACTTGCAAGCGGCTTTATTGTTGATTCTCCTGCGTCTAGTTGTCTACCTCCATGGTTAGATACAATAATACCATCTAAACCTAATCGAATAGCTTGTTCTGCATCATAATGAGAAGCAACACCTTTCAATACCAGTTTACCCTTCCACATATCTCTAATTGGCTTGATTTTTTCCTCGTTTAGCCTCCCAGAAAATGTTTGATCCATAAATTTACCTAATTGCTTTAAATCTAAATTTTTAGGCATATACGGTAATAAATTGGCAAAGTTTGGAATACCATGTTTTAAAGTTTGTAAACTCCAATGCGGTCTTCCAAAAGCTTGCAAAATATTAGTAATATTCATTTTTGGTGGCATTGCCAAACCGTTTCTAATATCTCTTGGCCTGAAACCAAAACTTGGTACATCGCATAAAATGACTAAAACTGGACACTCTGCGGTTTCGGCTCTTTTTATAATATCATCTCTTAAGCTATCTTCTGTTGGGTGATATAATTGGAACCAAGCCTTACCTTCTGTTAATTCAGCTGCTCGCTCTATATTTGTTGTTGTTACAGTGCTTAATATAAAAGGAATATTATGTACAAAAGCGGCTTTTGCCAAAATCTCTGGTGAATTGGGCCACATTAACCCTTGCAAACCAACTGGTGCTATACCAAATGGTGCGTCATACTCAATTCCAAACAGTTTGGTTTTCAAGGAAGAACCATGGTGTTTTTTTAAATAGTTAGGCTTAAGCTGCACCTCTCTTAATTCAGCTGTGTTTCGAATTAAATTGACATCTTCATTACACCCTCCATCAAGATATTCAAAGGCGAATTTTGGTATCTTCTTTTGAGCTTTTGTCCTTAAATCGTCTATTGACGGATATCGGGTGTCGAAACTTATTGCCATAGTATTATGCTAAAAACTTTTTTCTTAAATCTTCTACCTGTTCATCATTTATTGGTACCATTTCTCCAAGAGAATGTCCTAAAACAATAGATTTTGCACTAAACTCTGCAACTTCTAAATAATCAAAGGTTTGCAATAACTTATCTCCAGTAATGATGACTGAATCATTCTCAATAATTAATGCTGTTGCACAATTTTCAACCATTTCTGAATTATTATTTTTTCTAAAATGATCTCCATATTTTAAAATATTTATATCCTGCAGAAAAATCCAACTCTCAGGAATTGTTCTTACGTTCAAATGACTTCCAGTAACTCCAAAGGCCATTAAATAAGGTGATTGCGTCATTATAATGGAATTCACATCAGGGTTTTTATTATAAATTTCCTGATGAATCCAAGTGGCTCTACTCGGTGTTTTACCAGCTTCTCGCCTACCTCCCTTTATTTGAACAATATCGTCCAAATCTAAGTCCCACCTATTAGCTCCTGTTGGCGTAATTAAAAAATCGTTGTCTTTCCAACGCATGGATACGGTACCGTAAGAACCTATCATTAAGCCTTGTTCGCAAGAACGTTGTACAATTTTGCATATTTCTAATCGCTTCTCTACTTCATCAGAAGTATAATTAGTGGATTCTATTTCTGGGAGAACTCCTGTAGCCTGTGATTCAAATTCATCTATTTGTTCATCTGTTAAATACTTAGGGTTACCTATTTGTGATCCATAAAGAATGGTGTTCGCACAAAATTCCAATGCTTCAAAACGTTGATAAGCATCTGTTAAATCACTTCCCCCTAACACAGTTCCGTGATTTTCCATAATCACAGCTTTGTAACCTTTTTTAAATTCATCTGCAATTACCTCTCCCAAATCTTCACTTCCAGGTAATCTATATTTAGCGTAACCAATAGGTCCACAAATATGTTTTGCTTGAGAAATGATGTTTGTATTTGGAATTTGACGCACAATACTAAATGACACCAATGCTGGTGGATGTGCATGTATTACAGACTTAATATCAGGTCTTGCCTCGTAAATAGCTTTATGAAATGGAAACTCTGAGGATGGTTTATGTTTCCCTACAATGGTGCCGTCTTTTTTTACACATATAATATCAGACGCTCTTAAAGAGCCTTTATCTATGGCTGATGGTGTTACCCAAATATTGCCTTCATCATCTATAATTGAAATATTACCACCTGATGTTGTGGTCATCCCTCTTTTATAAACTCTACTAATTATTTCTGTAATTTGATCTCTTGGGTGAATTAATTTTATGTTTTTAGACATTTTTAATTGATTTGGAAATGAATAATGCTTCGAGATATTATTCTCGATATGATTTATTTTCTATGAACGTTCTAATCATTTACTATGAAAGGAACGTGCTTTTTAAGCGCATAATTCTTTTTTAAGAATTTAGAATTGAGTTTATTATCTGAAATTGAAATAGCAGCTCCTAAAGCAGAACCTAATGACGCATCTGTTGTACTCAATTTTTTATCTCTAAAGTGATGGGATAATAGTTTTATATAAATATCATTATTGCTAAAACCACCATCTACATAAATACGTGCAATGCTATCATTACCTAAAGCTTCTTTTATACATTTAATCTGTAAAAGGACAAGTTCAGTCATTAATTGATGATAAGCATGCTCATACTCATTGAAAGAAAAATGTGTTTTTTCAGGCATATTGTCATTTTCAATACTTTCCCATTTAAAACAATTCTTAAAATCCTGCATAATTTCAAAATAAGTATCATAATCAAAGTCAACTGTACGATGATAATCCTCGCTTACATCAAAATAGGCATTTAATTTCTCGACTTGTACTTTGTATTCGTTACCTAAAAATATACGTGTTGCTTTAACTGGTTTTCCGTTAATACGCATGTAATTGATGGTATCCTTCTTATAAGTTTCATTAGAAAAATCATCATCCAAAAACGGATTAAAAACAATACTCCAAGTACCCGTGGATACTAAAATAAATTTTTTATCAATACTTCTAACATACGGTAATAAGGCCGCAGAACTGTCATGAATACCCACGCCAATTTTTATACGATTACCATTGTAATTCATATTTATACTGGTTTCTGTTGAAACAATTGGCGGCAAAATTTTATCAATACCTTCATTGTAAACCCAACTGTGGTAATCTTTTTTACCATAATCCCATAGTGCTGTGTGGCAACCAATACTAGTGTATTCACTTAGTGGCACACCAGAAAATATATAACTAAGATATTGTGGTAAGTGTAATGAATATTTTATCTTACTGTAAACCTCTGGTTTAGATTTTTTCAACCAATAAAGTTGCAATCCAGAGTTTAGCATACTTAGGTCTGCGCACCCTGTATTTTTAAGAAATTCTTCTCTAGGGCCATGTTCCTGAAAAAATGTAGTGACTATATTTTCGGGCAGAGGCTTTGTATAATTATAAAGCGGTGTTAATGGATTACCATGCTCATCAATATGAACAAAACTGGCACCGTAAGTTGAAAAATTAATAGCTTTAACATCAAATTCTTTTGCTTCAATTATTCTATTAAATACTAATTTTAACCATTTTTGTAAAGCTGGAAGGTTTTCTGTAGGATGCCCATCTTCATCTTCAATTTCATCAAAAGACGTATATTCTTTATGAACTTCTTTAAAATTTTTATCAAATAAAAAAAACTTCTTGTTGGTTTTACCAATATCAAAAACTGCTGTTACTTTTTTCATACTACAACCATTAAAGTCCTGTAGCCACAGTGTTTTTACCTCTTTCCTTAATGAGTTGCCCTCTTACACCTAAAGCTCTATAAGCATCAATTGGACTAATAACTCCTCCTCTATTTAAACGTGCTTTTTCTATTAACGGTCTAACATCTGTTCTGTAAGCCCCCTGTAAAATCTCTTGGCACTTAACAACATCATTGTCCAATTGTGCTGCTTTTAATGCTTTTTGATCGATAAGTAATGCTTTTGCATAAGCTTCTTGAATGGCTTCAAGAGACTGTATTAAATCTTCTAGCGGATCTTTCACATTATGGCTTGCATCAATCATCCAAGCTAAATCTGGGTTTTGTGGATTATTTGCCATACCGTAAACTAATTCGTTGAAAATTAAAAATAACGCATAAGGTTTAATGCTACCAACGGTTAAATCGTCATCGCCATATTTACTATCGTTGAAGTGAAAACCACCGAGTTTTCCTTTCAATTGTAAAATAGAAACAATTTGTTCAATATTAGAATTTGGTAAATGATGCCCTAAATCAACTAAGGTATACGCTTTATCGCCACAGCCATTTGCTAACATTAATGATGCTCCCCAATCTTGTATAACAGTACTATAAAAGTTTGGCTCGTAAGGTTTATACTCAATGAGCATAGACCAGTCACTTGGAAGGCCTTTATAAATATCTATTAAGCTATTTTGAGTGTTTTGAAATGCTGTTTGGAAGTTATTTTGCCCAGGAAAACAAGAGCCATCTGCCAACCAAACGGTTAAACTTTTTGACCCTAATTTGTTTCCTATATTTATAACATCTAAATTATGTTGAATAGCTTGCTCTCTTACAGCTTGACTAACATTACTTAAAGAACCATATTTATACGTTTCTGCAGCATCTTTTTGATCTTGAAACGTATTAGAATTTACAGAATCAAATTTGATATTTAGAGCATCTGCTTGCTCTTTTATGGCATTGTAATCTGAAGGGATATCCCATGGAATATGTAATGATACCGCTCCTGCAGTTTGAGTTAAGCTATGTAAAATACCAACATCATCAATTTTCTGCTGCAAGTTTGTAGGCTCTCCGTAGAAACCAAAACGTCCAAAACGAGTACCTCCTGCTCCTAATGCCCAGCTTGGAATAGCAACCTGAAATGCTGCTAACTTAGAAACAATATTGTTTACATCATGCCCATTTTTTGTCAACTTATTTGCTAAAAAATCAAAATTTTCATTATGATTTTCTACTCCGTTTTTATTGTAATCTAAAATTTGCTCTTTTTGTATTTTCATGACTTTAACTTCTTTAAAAAAAAACTTCCATAACCTCAATTAGAATTCATGGAAGTTTTTATAACTAAACTAAACAATTACTAACTATTCTCTTATTTTTATCTTACGAATGCATTTGCCATACCTCCGTCTACATTTATTATATTTCCTGTTGATTTATCTAAAACTCCCACAAATGAAAATACGCCATTGGCAATATCTTCTGGAGTAATGATTTCATTTAATAAATTTCTTTTTGCGTAAAATGCTGGTAGCTCTTCAACAGTAATGCCATTTGCTTTAGCTCTACCTTCAGCCCAAGCACCTTCCCATATTTTACTTCCTACAATAACCCCATCAGGGTTTACTGTATTTACTCTAACTTTATCTTTAGCTAATTCAGCAGCTAATAAACGTACCATGTGTTGTTGGGCTGCTTTAGCAGTTCCATAAGCCACATTATTTGGTCCGGCTACTAAACCGTTTTTACTTGCTATAGCAATGTAATCTCCTCCAAGGCCTTGTTTTCGAACGATGGCAGCAAATTGTTTTGCTAAATCAAACTGACCTTTTACTAAGATACTTTGTAAAATATTCCAATCTTTATCTGTAGTATCTTCTAAAGGTTTTGAAATAGCTAATCCAGCACTGTGCACAATAATGTCCACACCTCCAAACTCAATAACCGCTTTCTTATAGGCACTTGCTATTGATTCTGTATTTGTAACATCACAAATAGCATACGCTGAAACATCTCTTTTATAGGTTGTATTAGCTTCAATCAAAGCTTCTTCATTAATATCTGTTAAAACAACATTTGCACCTTCCGCAGCCAATTTATCTGCTATAGCTTTACCAATTCCTCCACCAGCTCCTGTTACTAAGGCTACTTTTCGAGATAAAGGTAGTTCTTTAGGCATACGTTGTAATTTAGCCTCTTCTAATAACCAATACTCAATATCAAAAGCTTCTTGTCTTGGCAATGATGTATACGATGTAATAGCTTCTGCACCACGCATTACGTTAATAGCATTGATATAAAACTCACTAGCCACACGCGTGGTTTGCTTGTTTTTTGCAAAACTAAACATACCAACTCCTGGGTAAACAATAATTACAGGGTTTGCATCGCGTATTGCAGGACTGTTATCTTTTTTACAAGTGTTATAGTAATCTACATATTCTTGACGATATGTTTCAAAAGCAGGCTCTAACTTCTTTAAGATAGCATCAACATCCGATAAATCTTCATTTTTATCTAAATCTAAAACTAAAGGTTGAATTTTTGTTCTTAAGAAGTGATCTGGACAAGATGTTCCCATTGGTGCTAATCTTTCCAAATCATTACTATTGATGTATTCCATCACCACATTAGTATCGGAAAAATGCCCAATCATTCTATTTTCTGAAGAACACAATCCTCTCAATAATGGCATGATTTGGGCTGCTTTTTCTAAACGCTCTTCTTTTGGTAAGCTTTCAACCTTTTGACCACCAAAAACAGGTCCACCAGCTTCAATTTTTTTAGTAATATAATCTGAAGCCATTTCAATAACTTCTAGACTATTCATATAACACTCGTAAGATGTATCGCCCCATGTGAATAAACCATGACTACCTAAAACTATCCCTCTTATACCTGGATTATCAGCTAAACATTTTTCTAATTGCAAACCTAAATCAAAACCTGGTTTTTGCCAAGGTACCCATCCCATAGTATCTCCCCAAATTTCTTGGGTAACTTTCTCACTATCCTCTGCAGCTGCAACAGCGATTAATGCATCTGGATGTAAATGATCTATATGTGCAAATGGTAATAAACCGTGTAAAGGGGTATCAATTGATGGCGCTTTACTATCTAAATCATAAATACAATGATTGAATAAACCAACCATTCTATCTTCATCATGTAAACCTTGATATACATTTTTTAAATCACGTAATCTTCCTGTATACAAACCAGCAATACCTGAACGTGTTAAAGTACCAATGTCGCCACCAGATCCTTTTACCCACATCACTTCAACTTCTTCATTAGTTAAAGGGTCTTTTTCTATGGTCTTACAACTCGTGTTTCCACCACCATAATTAGTAATTCTTAGGTCTGCCCCTAATATATTTGAACGGTATAAAAATAATTCAACCTGATTGTCGCCTAAGCTATCTGCTTTTTCATTATCCCATAAATAATCTACATACTTAAAACTCTTTGTAATTTCCTTCATATTATGTGTTAAAATAAATAATTAAGAACAAAAATATATTTCAAAATGAACTTTTGTATCCTGTAGTGTACCGTAATGATGAATTTTGTTCTTAAAAATATACAATTTATTTAATAACACTGTCTATGAAGTACTCAATCCTAGCTCTATAATACTTCCCACTATTTTAAATTAAATAATAATATAAAGTTGAATAACCTAATATCAAAATAATAATGACAGGATACCGCAGGATTCTTTAAAAACTTTATATGGCTAATTTTGATGTCAAGTTTTAAGTACCAATTACAAAAGATAAAACAGCAAATTGATTATGGAAAAAAATCACAGTACACTAGGGGAATTTATCATCGACAATCAAAAGCATTTTAAATATTCCTCTGGCGAACTTTCCAGAATAATTAACTCCATTAGGCTAGCAGCTAAAATTGTGAATCATGAGGTTAATAAGGCAGGATTAGTGGATATCATAGGAGCAGCCGGAGAAACCAATATACAAGGAGAAGACCAGCAAAAGTTAGATGTTTATGCGAATGAAGTTTTTAAATCTGCCCTAATTAATAGAGAAATTGTATGTGGCATTGCTAGTGAAGAAGATGATGATTTTATTACCGTGCAAGGAAAATACAATGCGCATGATAATAAATATGTAGTATTAATGGATCCTTTGGATGGTTCATCAAACATAGATGTGAACGTATCTGTAGGTACTATTTTTTCAGTTTACAGAAGAGTAACTCCTCTTGGTATGCCAGTGAAAAAAGAAGATTTTTTACAAAAAGGAAATGAGCAAGTAGCTGCTGGCTATATCGTTTATGGTACTTCAACCATGCTTGTTTATACTACTGGGCATGGCGTTAATGGTTTTACTCTAAACCCAGCCATAGGAAGCTTTTATTTATCTCATCCAGATATGAAATTTCCTGAAAACGGAAACATCTTCTCTATAAATGAGGGTAATTATGCGCATTTCCCTCAAGGTGTTAAAGATTATATCAAATATTGTCAAGCTGAAGAAGAGGATAGACCATATACATTTAGATACATAGGATCAATGGTTTCAGATTTTCATAGAAATATGATTAAAGGAGGAATTTATATATACCCAGCAAGCGCTAAAGCTCCCAAAGGCAAACTGCGCTTATTATATGAATGTAATCCAATTGCATTTTTAACGGAACAAGCTGGTGGAAAAGCAACCGATGGATTTCAAAGAATCATGGATATACAACCTACAGAACTACATGAAAGAGTACCCATTTTTTGTGGAAGCAATAACATGGTAGAGAAAGCAGAATCGTTTATGAAGAAATAAAATAATATATAAGGATTGCTCTCATATAAATTTTATATAAATTCTAACTAATGTTTTTACTTTTAGTTCGGATTAGATTTCAAACAATTAATAATAAACGTTATTCTGTTTAAAAAAAATAAATCATGGACATACATAAATATGTAAAAATTGATGAAAATTCGAGGATACCAAAGTATCAACAAATTGTAGATTCTGTAATCCACAATATTTCAACAGACAATTTTAAAATAGACCAAAAAATACTTTCTATAAATAGACTTAGTGAAGAATTATACCTGTCTAGAGACACTGTTGAAAAAGCTTATAGCATACTTAAAGACCGAAACATAATAACAGCTATTAGAGGTAAGGGCTTTTATATTAGTAGAACAAAACTTATAAAAAAATTGAATATTTTGTTCCTCATTAATAAATTAAGTTGGTACAAAATGGAAATATATCATTCATTTATGAATAGTATTGGACCAAATTCTTATGTAGATCTTCATATTTATCATTGCGATGAATCTTTATTTTTAAACTTACTCAACAAACACAAAAAAGCATACGATTATTATGTTATAATGCCGCATTTTAAAACGGAAGATTTTCAGCATACAAGTACTACAGTTGCAGTATCTCAAGCTTTAAATAAAATACCAAAAAATAAACTTGTTATTTTAGATAATAATAAAATCCCGATTGAAAACAACATCATTACAGTATATGAAGATTATGAATATGATATTTATAATGCATTAAAGAGTGGCATAAAAAAGATTTCCAAATACAAGAAGATAATTCTTATATATCCAAAAAAGACCGTCTACCCTTACCCAAAACGCATTAAGCATGGCTTTATGAAATTCTGTATAGAACAAAATTTAGATTTTGATATTTTAGACAAAGTCTATAATGATATGATTCTTTTAAAAGGTGATTTATTTATTACTATTGATGAGGATGATTTGGTTAATTTGATTGAGCAAATTAGAGATAAAGAATTTGTTTTAGGTACTGATATTGGAATTATTTCTTATAACGACACGCCTTTAAAAGCCCTTTTGGGCATTACTGTGATCTCAACAGATTTTAAAATAATGGGGGAAACAACATCTCGAATGATTATTAACAATGAAAAAGGCAAGTATAAAGTACCTTTTAATTTTATAGATAGAAATTCGGTATAATTAACATTTTTATATTTCTTAAATAATTCTATTTTTAAATAAATATGTTATATTTTTCAATAATTTTATTTGAAATAAAAAATGGATTTAACAAAAAGTATAAAGATTGATGAAAATTCTAGGGTACCAAAGTATCAGCAAATTATTGATTCAATAATTCACAATATATCAGTTGGTAATTTTACTATGGATCAAAAAATCCCTTCTATAAACATGTTTAGCGAAGAGTTTTATTTATCTAGAGACACCATTGAAAAAGCTTATGGTATTTTAAAAGAGCGAAATATTATCACACCAATCCGTGGCAAGGGGTATTATATATCACGCACTCAATTAATTTCAAAAGTAAATGTATTATTTTTAGTTAATAAACTAAGTTCTTATAAACTAAGAACTTATAACCACTTTATAAATAGCATAGGAGGCAATTCTCATACAGATTTACTTATTTATCATTGCGACGAAACCTTATTCTTAAATTTATTAGATAAGAATAAATTGGCATATGATTACTATATAATCATGCCGCATTTTTTAACTGAAAAATTAAAGCATATTAGTTTCCCTGATAAAGCATTAAATTTATTAAAGAAAATTCCGCTGAATAAATTGATAATTTTAGATAATGTTAAGCCTAATATTTTAAATGGGTGTTTAGGAAAAATTTACCAAGATTTTGAAAATGATATCTACCATGCTTTAAGTGAAGGTGTAAATAGTATAAAAAAGTACGAAAAAATTGTTTTAGTATTTCCAGATAAATCTATTTATCCATATCCAACTAGAATTCTCTTTGGTTTTAGGAAATTTTGTGTAGAAAATAAGCTAGATTTTGAAATAATAGATAAAATTTATGATGATATGGTTTTAAAAAAGGGAGACTTATTTATAACTATTGAGGAAGCCGATTTAGTAAATTTAGTTAAGCAAGTAAGAGAAGATGAGTATAAATTAGGAAGTGATATAGGTATTATTTCTTATAATGACACTCCTTTAAAAGAACTCTTAGGTATTACAGTAATTTCTACTGATTTTAAGGTTATGGCAGAAACTGCTGCAGAAACTATTTTGAATAAGAAAAACTGTATATTAAAAGTGCCTTTTAATTTTATTGAAAGAGAATCTTTATAGTTAATTATTTATAATTCTTATAAGTTCGCATTTGGATACTTGACGGATTATCTATAGAAATATCATTTGGTAATCTTGTTAGCGTTCCAGCTTTAGTGTCTCTTTTAAAAATCACTAAATTATCTGTGAACTGATTTGCAACTAATAAAAACTTCCCGTCTGGTGAAATAGCAAAATTTCTTGGATGCTCTCCATGTGTATTTTCATGCCCCACTAAATTAAGCTTACCAGTATTTTGGTTTATCGAAAATATTACAATACTATCTTCATTAGGTCCTCGATTTGAAGCATATATAAATTTACCATCAGGAGAAATGTGGATATCCGCAGCACTGTAAATTTCTTGATTCTCCCTATATGACCCATAATCTTCAATAAATTCCAAACTACCATTTTCATATTTATAAGCAGTAACTTTTCCGCTTAGTTCTGCAACTCCATAACCAAATTTTCCGTTAGGTTGAAACGTAAAATGTCTTGGACCACTTCCTGGTTTTACCTTTATTTGGTTTTCATTTTGAAGCAAAAAATCTTTGTCACTTTTTTCAAATTTAAACCCACGCAGTTTATCTGCACCAAGGTCTTGTGCAAATAGATACTGATTATCTAGAGAAAAATTTGAAGAATGGATATGCGCTGTTTTTTGTCTACCTTCAATTATACCATTATCTTTAAATCTTATTACTTGTGAATAATTATTTAAACTCCCATTTTCATTTATTTTAAAAACACTTAAACTCGGGTCGGTATAATTTGAATTTATAAGATATTCACCTGCTTTATCAATTTCAATGTGAGCAGGGTTTCTTCCGCCACAATCTTGCATATTTATCAACTTCAATTTATAATTAATCGAATCTACTTCAAAAGCAGCTACTTTTCCGTAATAATCCATCTGGCTTTCAACTACTGAGTACAAATATTTTCCGTTTGGTGACAATTTCAAGAATGACGTATTGATAACACTATCCAAAGCGAATTTTAAAACCGTTTCTCCTGTTTCAGTATTAAACTCATAAACATAAATACCTTCACCCGGTTTTTTATCGGTAAAACTACCAACGAATAATAAAGTTTGACTTTTTTCTACTTTACAACTAAACATAGAAAGTAAAATAAAGAAGAAAACTAAGATTTGTAAAAACCTCATATTATGCAATTTTATATTTAAAAATGAAACGGAAATTTTTATTTAGTAAATGCTTCCAAAGTGGCTAATTCTGGTTTACCTCCTCTATTACCACTTCCAGCTGCAATATAGATAGTATTTTTATAGAGTATGGTCTGTGTTCCATGTCTACCTTTTACAAGATTATCACCAGATGCCCAATTACCTGTTGCTAATTCCATAATTTCAATATCGTTATGAGCAGTTTCTTGACTAGAACTCTCACCACCAATAATAATTAATTTCCCTTTATTTATGATGGCAGAAGCTCCAGCTCTTTCTGTTGGAATATTTGATGTTTCAGAAAGGGTTGTCCACTCATTTTTTACAATATCATAAACATCAACTTCAGGAATAGTAAGGCTAAATGTTTCTATAGTTTTTGCTGAAGAATTTCTACCACTGGCGCAATAAATCTTGTCATTATGTAACGCCGCTTGAAAATGATCTCTAGGTCTTGGTGCATCAGATAAAGAAATCCATTCGCCAGTTTTGAAATTATATCTATCTGCCCAAGGCACATGCCCATCCCAATGTCCATCTGTAATACCGCAAAGTATATACGCAAAATTATCTTTAACCACTATACCTGCAGAACCTCTCCTTCTTGTTTTAGGAATAGTCTCTCCCCAAACCCATAGATCTTCATTTGCTTTATAAATCAATATTTTATCAAGTGGTTCTTCATGTGGGTATTTACCAGTCATAGCCGCAATAACATAAACATCATCGTTATAATTTACAGCTTGAAAATGATGGATTTCGATTGGTGGACTAGCACCCTCAGTCCATTTATTTGTTTTAATATTATATATATCAACTGGTTTAATACCTCTTCCGCCTAATAGGTAAAATAACTCTTTTACTTCTACAAAACCACATTCATGTCTTGCAGATGGTAAATTGGATGTTGTTAATGTTTCCCATTTGTAATTTTTAATTGAAGTACATTGAAAAAAGAAAAAAAGGGTACTAGTTATTAAAATGCAAATGGTTTGTTTATTGGTTAACATATTTAATATTCTTTATAAAATACTTTATCATGATTAGTTTCAATAGTCTCATTTTTATAAATCAACTTTTCTCCTTCTCCAATATAAATGTTTTGTAGCTCCTGCTTTTCGTTTAAAGTTATTACAACAAAAGTACCTTTAAAGAAAATATTCAATTTTTTATCCTCAAAAACTTGGTTTTTAGACTGGGTAATTACGTACTGAACTAGATTTTCACCATGAACTTCAGATACAATTTTTAAACCCTTATAAATACCATCTTGCTCTATTTTTGTAACTGATTTTATTGTTGGCTTTTCATTTTCATTAAACGGTTCATAAACCACAACAAACGGATTCTTCCATGCTTCACCTTCATTTCGAATCACTAATGTTGGTGTTGGTAAATTATTATAAGGTTTTGGAGCTTCAAAAGTATGCGGTGCTTTTACTTGTGTATATTCTCTATTTTTAAATCCTGGAATATGTAATTGCATATATAAATCATCACCAGATAACTTTGTAGTATTAAAAGTGGCTTTTACATCATTTGTATATGCTTCAGATGTTCTTACATCTTTAAAAAAGTGCCAACCTGGATTTCTAAAGGTTCTTCGATTCCATTCTGCATTTGCGTTAGCCATATATCTATTAGGCATATTTTTGAATGTTAAATCTTTATTGGAGAAAACCAATTCATCACCAATGTTATGATACAAATAATCATGAAATTCATTTGGTAATTTAGATTTTGAACGAAATACATCTACATAATATCCTGTAGTTGGCGAAGTACGTATGAGTGCTAAAGTACGTTCTTGTTTAGCTTCTGCTTTGTCTCCACCATCATCCTCAAAACTGGTTTGACTAAAAGAATAATTTTCAGAAACTCCTTTTTCACCTACTTTAGGTTCAACTGAAATCAATTCAACCCTGTTCATTCCTAAATTAGCCCATTCACCTTCGCCTTGAGAACTACCATTAACAATAACGGTGTTATGAGCCGCAAAAATTCTAGAATAATTCTCATGCATGTCTTGGGCATAACTACCTCTTCCATTATCTACACCTAAAACCTGTCCTTCTCCATACAATTCTATATTCATCCCTTCTGCATGCCCATGTACCATAGCAGCACCTCCAACAAAACACATTAAACCATCTTTAGGATTATTGGTACTGCTTAAATTACGTTGCATGACGATGCCTGCATGATAGACTCTATCAGTTCTTGGTAATTCAAGTACTTCTGGCTCTCCAACAATATCATTGTCATACCAAAAAATAGATTCCATGCCTTTCCTTTTATACTTCTCATCCTGCATTGCTCGATTAATCAGTGGCCCAAATTTTTCTTTTAAATCAGTTAAGCCATCCATTTCTGCTAATTTATAAGCATCTTCGTAAGCATTGTATGGTGAAGTTCCTTTTCGTTTTCCATCACCCCAACGAATAATTTGGTTATTAGGATAAACAAAATAATCTAACCTTGGTAAGGCATGCAAAATGTTAGGGTATTTCTTTGCCAATTTCAATGACGGATTGTATTTATTTATCACCAACATCAATTTAGCTAAAATGGCTGTTGAACCATTAAGGTATTGTGAAGTTTCTGGCCAAATATCTCCTTTTTCTTTATAGTTTTTTGCCATCACATTTAAGGCATCTTGATTTTCTGTGTTTTCAGTTAAGAAATACGACAACCATTTTTCGCGTTCCTTTTCATCTTCCATAGCTAAGGCATTATAGACCAAACTTGGCGCTTCTAATACTGGATGATTAGAACCTGTATGTCCATAATTCACTGAAATATCTGCATAGGTTCTAAAAACTTCTTGAGCCTCATTAAAAGGAAAATCTACTTTTTTATTTTTTATGATATCAAAAGATTGGCCGCCGTTTTTCATGTAAGGCGAAACAAAATCATAAATTAAAGGTACTTTATACCCAATAACACGAACTTCCCTAAAACCGTCGTAAGGAAACAACCAACCACCTCTACCATGCCAGTCGGATAATTCAGATTTTTGTACAGATTTCACAAAAGAATATAAAATGCTACTGGCTACATATGCATACTTTTCATCTTCTGTAACATAATAAATCATGCTGCAATCTAAAGCTATTTGCAAATATTTTATCAATAGCTCTGCAGGTTTCCATTCTTCATCTGTTGCATTATCCAAATTTTTATGGACACCTTTTTCTAGATGGTCGGTTTTATAAAACGGAGGAAAACTGTTATTCTCTTCTTCAGACCAATTGAAAGGCAATTGTTTGATGTAATTTTCTGGGTTTTCCAGAAAGGCATTAACTTCTTTATCAGATTCAATCAATAACTGAGAGTAAATAGCTTTTGCCCAATCTTGTGTTTTTATTTTTTCGAGTACCTGTGTATGTTCACTAGACTTTACCAATATAAATGGGCGCTCCTTTTCTTGAGAATTAGTTTTTACTGTTATTATTAAAACTAAAAACAGTAAAATGACTTTTAGTTTTACCTCAACAAATTTTGAATATGTCATAAGCTTTTTTTAATTTATCGTTTTACTACACCTTTTTCTCCAACTAAATACACGTTTCCATTGCCACTTTTATCTTTTGCTGCTACAATAATCTTACCCTCAGGTTTCGCATTTGTTATAAAATTTGAAAGATCGAAATTTTTATTTTCCGCTTGAAGTAGTATTTCTTTTTTGGTAAAACTTTTACCGCCATTAGTACTTTCCCATAAAGCAACCTCTCCTATATTATCTTCTTTATAACTAATTAACATATTTATTTTATCTGAAGATAAAACTTCCATCTCACCTTTTGCTCCAATTGGTAAACCGCTGCTCTCAGTTCTTACCCATTCGTTACCAGACCAGTAATAATAAACAATACTTTTTTCACCTCCATGTTTCAAGCCCTTATGTTCACCTTCATAAGACGTTATATGTGGGTTTCCTTTATCATCCAACCTCACAATACCGTTATGCGTCCATAAATCGCCAGTATCGTAAACTAGTGTTGAATTATCGGCCTGTTCTTTTGTGATTGGTAATGTTAATTTATCACCTTTAATATTATACCATTCATTTTTATCGGTATCAAATCTCATATAATACACATTATGACGCTCACCGTCATGCTTTGGCCCTTTGCACACGTGATAATTATAAGATATTATAACATCATTATTTTCCCCTTTGGAATAGTGTGTGTACCACGAATCATAAATAACGGGATGCGCTTTAGTACCCTCAATCTGTTTCGTTTTTAAGTAAGATACTGGTGCAGAAAAAGTGCGCCCATTATCTGTAGATTTTTGAAAAACACGATTACTTCTATGCGCCCCGTGTCTGTAAAACAAATACAAATCGCCATTATCCATTTTTATAAACTGACTGTACGTACCAAAAGGTGAAATATTATCTAAAACTTCCCAACTAGAAATATCTAAAGGCTTTTTTGAAACCACATGCATTTGCTTCCCATTATGATAATTACCCAAAGGATTCTTACCTATATCTGGTGTACCTCCATGACCTCCAAATGCGATATGAATATAGCCTTCTTTATCAACTACTAAAGTGGGTTTACCATGATTATCTATTTTTTTACCAGGGGTTTTCCCCATTAAACTGGTACCTGCTTTAAAAGGGCCAACCCATGTTTTAGTTTTGTGGTTATAGGCAGCCACATAAGGATCTTCTAAAGGTCCTTGATAGGATACATAGGTTACACCTTTATAATACTCGCCTTCATTTCCAGTTACAGGGTTTCCTAATGCATTACTTGCAAAATAATCTGCTTTAGAAGTATTTTGAGCATAAGCAGCCAAATTTAATAAGATTAAGAATAGAAAACTTAAACATTTTATATTTTTCATTTTGAATAAATTTTAAAGTTTTTATAAATAGAAGAACGTGTGAACATTTGTCGTAACCCTATTCTTCCTTCGTTGATTGGTTTAATGTTTGAAATATTCCATGTAAAAAACTCCACACCATCTTTACTCTCCATTTTAAAAAACAGATTTTCTTTAGTTTTTATAGCCGTAATATGGTAGGTTTGACCAGATTTGAAATAGCCTTGCTTATCGTAAGAAGGCTCTATTTGTGTTACCTTAAAAGGTTTATCATCTGGTTTGGGGTAGCGTCTGGCGCGCACGTAGTGAAAAGAATTTTCCTGATTACCAAATGCCGAATAGCTGATATGAAACGTATTCATATTCTCAAAATAAGTTTTCATTGCTGGAATTTCACGAAGCGCACTCCATTTAGAAATGTCTTTCTCATAAACACCTGCTTCATCACCAGTGGCTTGAATATAAAGAATGTTTACACATTTAGTGGCGTGGTCTGTTCTGGTATAATCATATTCTATTTTAACATCTCCAGTAAATGATTCTTTAGTCCATAAAACCCCATGATGTGCATCATTTTTATATTCTGGTCCTGATGTAAAATGCATACCCTTTTTTGAATTTTCAACCGTTGCAATTAAACCATCTAAGGTCCAATGCTTTGTCCAATCTTTTGTGCAGTTATCTTCAAAAACTAAATTCCAATTATCGTTTTTGTAAACCTTTTCAAATTTAGTAACCTCACTTTGCGCACAAGATGTAACACAGATAAATATTATCAAAAAAGGAGAAAATCGAATCATTATTAATGTTTTATTTAGTTAAAAAATCCTTACCCCATTTTTCTCTTAATTCTATAGCTAATTGTTTTACTTTTTCTTTGTACTCAGGTTTTTCTGCTAAATTGTCTAGCTCTAGTGGATCAGTTTTATGATCAAACAACATGCGTGCATAGGCAACACCATCATCTTTGGTCCATTCGGTGTAAAACAAATCATCTTTAATTAAAGCAATAGCATCTTGATATTTTGATATGGCAAAGTTTTTATTTCTTTTTTCGCCTCTTAGGAGTGGCACAAAACTCTCACCTTCAAGATGTTTTGGTGGTGCAATATTTACCAATTCACAAAGACTTGGATAGATATCTATATATTCTGTTATATCATCAGATTGAAACCCTTGCGTAACCCCCGGTACTTTAACAATTAATGGTGTTCTCATTGAAGATTCAAAAGTAGAATGTTTGCACCACAATTTATGCTCACCTAGATTATATCCATGATCGCCCCACAGAACCACAATGGTATTTTTATCTAACCCCAAATTTTTTAATTCATCTAAAACCCGCCCAATTTGAGCATCCACATAACTTACGCAAGCGTAATAACCGTGAACCATTTTTATGGCTGTTTCATGGCTTACATCGCCTTCTTTTGGGATACCGTAATAGGCTCTTAACTCTCCTGAATTATGAAAAGCTATTGATGGAGTTGATTCAGGTTGCAAGTAACTTTCTGGTAAACTGATGGTGTTATCATCATACATGTCCCAATATTTTGTTGGTGCATTAAACGGTAAATGCGGTTTCATAAAACCTAGTGCAAGGAAAAATGGCTTATTACTACTCTTTAATTTTTGTAAATCTTCAATTCCTTTTTTTGCAATTCTACCATCAAAATAAACAGAATCGTCTATATCTGCATTTTCATAAGGATAGCCTCTTATACCATCTTCATCTGAATTGAGCTGAATATTATGTTCTAGTTGATAATCTCTAATATTGCCTTTTGGATTCCAAATTTCATTCCAAGCCGATTGATCATCTAAATCATGATGAAATATTTTTCCATTGGAAATAGTAGTGTATCCATTTTGTTTAAAAGTCATAGGCAAGGATGCTACCGCTGGCATATCATCATCTTTTTTGGTTTTAAAATCCACAAACCTGTAACGGGTAGGTCTAGCCCCTGTAAGCAAGCTAGCTCTTGAAGCACCGCAAACTGGCACATTACAATACGCACGATTAAATACTAGACTTTCTGCCGCCAACTTATCTAAATTTGGAGACTTAATATAATTAGCTCCATAAAAATTAAGCTCTGGACGTAAATCATCTACAGCTATAAATAGGATGTTGGGGGTTTTAACTTCTGAGGTATCTACCGTTTTTTTTGAGTCGCCGCATGATACTATAAATGAAGCAAGAAGGTAAAAGGATACATTTTTCATTTTTATTGTCTGTATAAGTGATGCTATTTAATAATTTGCTTTAAAATAATCTGACCCCCTGTTATTTAGGAGTAAGTTTTGTAGTGAATCAACAAGTGCTTTGTTTTCCTTTTGTTCGGCTATATTTTTGGTTTGATTGGGGTCTTTTAACATATCAAATAACATACGATCTAAAAGTACGTCATCATCTTTACGCCACTCAGTATAGGCATAACGTTCAGTATTAATTGTTAAACCATCTTTCCATTTACTAATTACAAAGTCTTTGTGTTTAGCTTTAGTATCTTTCAACACATTTACTAAACTTTTACCTTCTAAATGAGACGGTGTTGGTAAGTCGCACAACTCGGTTAAGGTTGGGTAAATATCAATAAATTCAGTAAGACTTGTACAGGTACCTTCAGACATATTGGGTGCAGAAATAACTAAGGGAGCCGATAGTGCGGTTTTAAAACTATTATGTTTTCCCCAAATAGCATGTTCGCCTAGATTCCATCCATGATCTCCCCATAAAACTACAATGGTATTTTTTCGTAAATCTAAATCGTCAAGTGCTTTAAGCAATAATCCAATATTAGCATCCGTATAACTAACACACGCATAATATGCATGTTGTAAAGTTATTTCAAGATCATTACCAATAGGACCCGATTTTGGAATACCATTATAACTTCTTAACTCCCCAGAGTTCATAAATGCTTTTCTTGGTGCGTTTTCAGGCCAAAATTTATCTGCTTTATCTTTAAAATCTGATGGCGAATAAAGGTCCCAATATTTTTTGGGTGCATTAAAAGGTAAATGAGGTTTCACAAACCCTGCAGCAACAAAAAATGGCTTTCCTGATTCTTTTAGTTTTTTAAGGTCTGCAATGGTTTTTAAGGCTGTTTTTCCTTCATGATATGCAGTATCTGGTACGTTTGCACGCTCATAGGCTGGCCCACTATCTTGACTTTCTAGTATTTTGTTTTCTTCCAACACATAATCATGGTAAGTTGAGTCATTAATTTGCAAGCGCCAGTTTTCGTCCCAGCTTTGTGCGTTATCTTCAAATGCGTGGAAAATTTTACCATTGGCTACTGTGTAATACCCATGATTTTTAAAATGCTGAGATAGTACAACCGCAGATGGTGCTTGCTTATCGGCTCGTGCCTTATAAATAATAAAACGATTACGCGTAGGCCTTAACCCTGTCATTAAACTTGCTCTTGAAGCACCACAAACCGGAATGTTACAAAAGGAGTTTCGAAATGTAACACCTTGTAGTGCCAATTTATCAATGTGGGGTGTTTTAATCAGGGTACTATCGTAGCACCCTAATTCTGGTCTTAAATCATCTACTGCAATGAATAAAATGTTTGGTTTATTTTTTACAGATTCTTCTTTTTTTTCGTTTTGTTTTGAAGCACATGAAAAACAAGCCATTACACTCAATATTACTAAAAGTGCACTATTTTTAAAATTCATAATTTCTTTGTGTTACTAATTATTACCAATGTTCAATGACTAAATAATCGCCTTCGTTTAAGGTGTTTTTTAAAGAATCTGCAATTTTTCTTTTACGTGTGTCTTTATCTAGTTTAAATCCTCTGTTGCCTGGTGGCGTTATTATTGGCATATTACCTATTTCATCATTTAAAAAATCTCCTTGCCCTTTCATCCAAACAAACATATCTTTCATTAAGCGTTCCTTTACAGCTTTATATTCAGAATTTTTAGCCAAATTAGTTTGCTCAAAAGGGTCTTTTTCTAAATCATATAATTCCTCAAAAGGCTCGTCTTTAAAAGCCATCGCACCTCGTCTAATAAAAGCATTTACGTTTGGTTTGTCTCCAAGGTTTTGATCTAAAACTTCTAACGCATTGAAATTTCTGATGTATTTGTAACGCTTATCGCGAATCATTCTTGATGGAAATATTTCAGATTTTAATATGTTTTGATTAGTTCTTACCCCATATACATAATCATTGATTTTAACGTCTTCACCTTTTAGAAGTGGTAAAAAACTTTTACCATCCATATCTGTAGTCGCTTTTCCTCCGGCTATTTCTATAAATGTTGGTAACACATCTGTGTAATGAATTAATTGATTGGATGTGGATCCTGATTTAATGACATTAGGCCAACGGGCAATAAATGGCACTCTTAAACTCACATCTTTTACACCAAATTTACCAGAAAGCCCATGATCTGCACTATAGATAAAAAGGGTGTTTTTTGCATCTAAATATTTGTCTACTAACTGCAATACGGTATCTAACTGCTTATTATCTTCTTCTATGCTCCTGTAGTGGCCAGCTCTACTTTTAATAAAACCTTGGTTATCTTTTTTATCTTCGTTAAAAGGATAAATTTTTATATCATCTGCCTTTGGATGATCTACAGTAAAGTATTGTGAATGCGCATAATAAGAAGCAATGAACATAAAAAATGGTTTTTTAGCTGTTTTAAAATAGCTTTCAATACTATCTAAAGGAATGTATGGCCTTGGTCCGGTTTCTTTTTCGACGCCATGCCATTCTCTATCCCAATCATAAACAGATTGAGGTGCCACATGACTTTTCCCCGCAAGAATAACCTCGTAACCCAAACCACGCAAATGTTTTGTTATACTTTTTATACTAGGTCTACTCCTTGTATGGTTAGCGAAACAGCCATTTTTAATAGGATATTTTCCAGTTAAAAGTTGAGATCTACTTGGTGCACATATCGCTTGTCCTGTAAATGCATTTTTAAATAATAAGCCTTCTTTTGCTAAAGCATCTACAGCAGGTGTTTTTACTTTTTCATTTCCGTAGCACCCCAAATCATAAATATCCTGATCGTCTGATAAATAAAAAATCAAATTTGGGCGTTCTGCTTTTTCTGTACCCTTAAATTCAACAGAAGTCATATCGTTACCCGTTTTATTCACACAACTTATTAATACAAAAGTTGTAAAACTAAAGATTAGGTGCTTCAAATTCATTCTTTACATTTTGCTTTGTTATTATTAATTCTGATTATTTTAAGAAATCTTTTCCCCACTTTTCTCTTAATTCTAATGAAAGTTCATTTACAAGTTCCTTATTTTCTGGTTTTTCAGCTAAATTATCCAATTCTAAAGGGTCGGTTTTATGGTTAAACAACATTCTTGCATACGCAATACCATCGTCTTTTGTCCATTCTGTATAAAACAAATCGCCTTTAATAAGCGTAACAGCATCTTTAAATTTACTGACTGCCCAATCTTTATTAGAGCTTTCGCCATTAATTATTGGCACAAAACTTTTGCCTTCAACAGTCTTTGGAGCTTCTAAGCCCACTAATTCTGCTAAACTTGGATATACATCTATATACTCGGTAATAGCTTCTGTTTTTTCTCCCTTCGTTTTTCCAGGAACTTTAATAATAAGTGGTGTTCTTAAAGCAGTTTCAAACGTAACATGTTTACACCATAATTTATGGTCACCCAAGTTCCAGCCGTGATCTCCCCATAAAATAACAATGGTATCTTCGTCTAATTCAAGCCGTTGTAATTCATCTAAAACCAAACCAATTTGAGCATCAATGTAACTCACGCAAGCGTAATACCCATGAATAAGTTCTTTTGCCAAATCATCTGGTAAATCTCCTTTTTTAGGAATATTTTCATAATTTCTTAATTCACCATATTTATGAAATGCTTGTTTTGGTGTGGTTTTGGGTTGTATGTAACTTTCAGGAAGTTCAATAGCATCTCTATCATACAAATCCCAATATTTTTTCGGAGCTGTAAAAGGAAGGTGAGGTTTTGCTAAACCCATGGTAAGAAAGAAAGGTTGATTTGATTCCTTCAATTTATTTAAGTCCTTTATTACTTTTAAAGCCAATTTACCATCTCTGTAAACAGAATCGTGTACTTTTGCAATTTCAAAAGGCAGGCCTCTTTTTGTATTTTCTCTTATTGCTTGGCTTTCTGGCAAGGCATAACCCCAAAGTTTATCAGGTTGCCACATTTCATCCCAAGCGGAAGCATCATCTTTATTATAATGATAAATTTTACCGTTAGAAATGGTTGTGTACCCATTTTGTTTTAATAACATTGGTAACGATATTGCCTTAGAATAATCTTCGTTTTTTTTAGTATGTGCATCAATAAATCGTTTTCTAGTTGGTCGTGCACCTGTCATCAAACTGGCTCTTGAAGCACCACAAACAGGCACATTACAATAGGCACGATTAAACACCAAGCTTTGCTGAGCAAGATTATCTAAATTTGGCGACTTAATATGATTGGCTCCATAGAAATTGAGCTCTGGGCGTAAGTCATCTACTGCAATAAAAAGGATATTTGGTTTTTTGTTTTCAGAAATAGTGTCATTGGTTTTAACGCCTTTACATAATGCTAAAATAGATACCAATAAAATTATTGTTAATACTGATGCAAATTTTGTCATATTTATAATAATTAATTGTTTTTAAGTTTATACTCAAAAGTTAAATCAACTACTTTTAAAGTGCTTCTTTTTCTTTTTCGCTTTGGTACATTTTGTACCATTATTGATAAAATGGCTTCGTCTTTCCAACGGTAAAAATCACCTAGCATATCATTTATAAAAGGTCCTTTTACAACATGAGCTATACTCCAATCTTTCCATTTATTTTTAGCTGATGCTGTAGCTATGATTAAATCTCTTTTATTTTGATCATAATTTTTTTTATCTCCTTGAGTATTGCCTGCATAAATCATGATTAAATTATCATACTTATCTACAAATACTTTTGGACGGTTACCTACCTTTAAATTCATTTCAAAATGATGCCAATTAGCTGTTATATCCCTCCAATAATGATGGTAGCGTTTCGCTTCATTTGGTCCCCAACGCGTTTCTCCGAGAAAACTACCTGCTTCTGTTATAGTTTGTTCTGTAGAATGATATATAACAACATGTACTCGGTTTTTAGAATCAATGGTTTGCCCTTGGTCATTCATTAAACCTAATACTCTAGGTATAGATTGTACAACAATATCTGGCGAATTAACATGTGGTATATCTTCTAGTAATTTTCCTGAATTATTTTTCCAAGAATTCCCATTATCCTCACTATAAACATATATTAAATCATGATTGGCACCTTGACTATTTTCTCGCCAAGTCCAAGTAGCATGAAGTGTTCCATTGTTATCATAATCATAACCATTAGGGTATGAGCATCGAGACTCGCTAGCTCCTAATTGGTCTTTAAAAAATCCTTCTGCGCTATCAATTTGGCGTGTATTTTCCCACTTACCAGTTACACCATTATAATCTACCAACATCCGATCTCCATTACCTGAGCCTCGAACGCGATAGTTAAATTGAAGATTTCCGTCTGGAGTTTGCCAAAATTTTGGATACGTAATTTTGATTTGTTTACCCTTTTCAAGTTCCGAAATAATGGGTCCAAAAGCCGAAGCATCCCATGTTATAGTTTCTGGATTGTTTGCCAATCCTTTTTTAGATACTCTGTAATGAAGATTATCGACATGATGATCAAAAGCTAAATGAATTGTACCATCATTAGGACATATACCCATTGATATACAATTATGAGAGTCGTTACTTTCAAAATGATAATCTAAAAAGGTAATCGTATCCCATTTACCGTTTGGCAACTTTCGTCGACTTATACAAACACGACGTTCGTCGTTATAATACACTATATATTGATAACCTTTATGAGAAATTAGTACATCTTTTTGAAACGTTCGTCCATTTATTCCACTAGAGAATTTACCATTAACAATAAGTGTATTCTCGTCAACAATAGATATGTTTTCATTAACAACCTTAACCTGTGAAAATACATGACATGTTATTAGTAAACAAAATAGGTTTGCTACGAATCTTTTGAAAACTAATAATAAATCCATTTCGTAATTATTAAAATATACTTATCTATCTGCTCCTATTATCTTAACAGGTTTCCCATCCTCTCCATTTACACGGGCTTTTTGTTCTACAAAATAAGGTTGAAATGTGTAGTTTGAATCTGTATCCCATTTAGAGTTTACCTTAGGTAATAACCCTTTCATTTTTTCTATTTGGGATTTATACTTTGGGTTTGTAGCTTCGTTTGTCCATTCATTAGGATCGGAACTATGGTCGTAAAACTCTTCGGTTCCATCTTCATATTGAATGTATCTAAAGCCATTAGCCTTAACTGCGTGATTATTCATTCCAAACGTAGTTATGGCTTTTGCATCTTGTAAACCTTCGTTATTTTGCATCATAGACACCAAGCTGTTACCTTCATTTCTATTGTAAGCGGGCAATCCACTTAACTCTAATAATGTTGGAAATATCGAAAGCATTTCAACTGGAGCATCAATTTTCTTTCCTTTAGGTAAGTTTGGTCCTGCAAACATTAAAGGTGCTTTAGTAGCCGTTTCCCAAAGGGCGTGTTTTGCGAAAGTCCCTTTTTCCCCAAGACGATAGCCATGGTCTGACCATAAAACAACAATAGTGTTTTTGACATGTTCACTATTTTCTAAAGCATCTAAAACACGACCTAATTCATAATCTACATAGCTCATACAAGCTAAATAGGCCTGTATAATTTTTTTCCATTCGCCACTTTCTTTTGCCCATTCTGTTGAAGGCATCATTGGTAAATCGTTAATTTGCAATCCTACGGGTGGTATATCATTTAAATCATCAGCTAAATATGGTGGTGTTTGAATGTCTTCCAAAGGATATAAATCGAACCATTTTTGAGGGACATACAACGGTACATGAACACGTAAAAAACCCAGTCCCATAAAAAATGGTTTATCGTACTGTCTATTTAAACGCTCTAATACCCAGTTAACCGATTGATGATCAGGCATTAATGTGTCATTTTCAGGAAAAGCTCCCCAATCAGTACTTGTTCTTCCATGAGTTCCTTTTATTCCTTTTCCAAAACCATTCCAAACAAATCGCTTTTTTGGGTAAGGTCCAAAACCTTTTACACGGCCACCAGATTCATTAAAAACACTATCTGGTGAATGAATATGGAATAGCTTTCCAATGCCCATGGTGTGATACCCATTATTTTCGAAATACTCAGGAAGAAATGTAATATCTTTAGTTGCGGGGTTTCCTTCTCTACGAATCTTATTATCTGGCGTCATTCCATAGATACCCGTTGTAGAAGGACGTAAACCTGTCATTATAGATGCTCTTGATGGGCCACACAAAGGCGCTTGTACATGTGCATTTGTAAATGTTACGCCCATAGCCGCTAACCTATCAAAATTTGGTGTTTTAACGTTTGAAAAAAATTGAATTGGACTAATCCAATTATTTAAATCATCAACAGCAATAAATAATACGTTGGGTTTAACAACTTTAGTTTCTTTCTTTTCTGTTTTACAAGAACTAAAAACTAAACTTATAACAGTTAAAATGAGAATTATTTTTTTTACAGTCATCTATTTTTATTTTATTTTTTTATAAAACTTTTGAAGTGTATAAAACGCTTTTTTCTTATTTCCTGTTTCCGATATTAATCCTTTTCTATTCCACCCATTTTGATAAGGAATTAACACTCTACGTGGACTTCTAAAATCAACTAAAGTCCAAGGAGTCATGCCACTTATTCCAGGAATTTTAGCTAAAGTTGGTAAGGTTTCTTCATATAATAATTCTTGAAATTCTTCACTCCATCGTGTCATCTTATCTGCGTGATAGCCTTGTAATGCCCCTGCTCCAAACTCTGAAATAATTACAGGCTTATCAATATCTATTTCCCATCTTATATTTTTTATATTGTCTACTGTACCACCATACCAACCATAGTACTGATTAAAGCTTAAAATATCGACTACTTGAGCAAATTCATCCTCCACAATCATGATATTTTTATTGTCTTTTCTACTATGATCTTCTAAAGCAGCACTAATTAACCTTGTATCATCTAACTTTCTTGCAGTTTTAGAGAGGTTGGTTAAAAAGACAAGACGTTCGTTAGAAGTTGGGGTTTCATTTGCCATAGACCAAATAATAGCCGATGCTCTATTTTTATCTCTATGAATTAGCTCTTTTAACTGAGCCTCTGCTTTCTTGTATGTTTCTTGGTTTGTCCATTGAATGGTCCAATATACTGGTATTTCTTCCCATACAAGTATGCCCATTTGATCTGCCAAACGTATCATATTTTCATTGTGAGGATAATGTGCTAAACGCACATAATTACATCCTAATTCCTTAGCCCAGCCTAATAAAAATCTGGCATCTTCTATAGACCAAGCTCTACCACCTCGCATTACATTTTCTTCATGAATTGAAATTCCTTTAAGGAAGACTTTCTTGCCATTTAATAAAATATCTATACCTTTTGTTTCTATGGTTCTAAATCCAATATTATCTGATACTTGATCTTCAACAGTATAAATTTTGACTTCGTACAATTTTGGGTTTTTATCACTCCAATACGTTACTTTTTTAATAGGAAAAGATACTTTAGCATATCCATTATTATCTGTAGTAACTTGTTTTTGAAGCTTTAACTCTGGAATCTCAATAGTTACCCTTTTTGAAGCTTTTGTACTTCCATTTAACTGTACATAACCCGTAACATATTTACTATTAGATTTGTCTAATTGAATTTTATAATCCTCTATAAAGGTATTACCCAATTCATAAACCGTTACATCTCTTGTAATACCTCCATAATTCCACCAATCTGTGCTTAGTGTTGGTACTTCATCTGCAGCACGTTTGTTATCAACCTTCACAATAATAAAATTGTCTTTTTCTTTTAAAAGGTGCGTCATTTCGAAATTGAAAGGTGTAAATCCGCCTTTATGGACCCCTAATTTCTTACCATTTAGATATACATCTGCTCTATAATTTACAGCCCCAAAATGTATATAATAACGTTTAGAGCTATTAAAATCTTCGATGTTAAAAGATTTTTTATACCAAACTGTACCTTCGTAATAGAAAAGTTTTTCTTTTTGAGAATTCCAATCACCTGGCACTAACATCGTCGGGGCAGTATCAAAATTGTACTCTACTCTATCTGTTTTATTTTTTGGTTTTTTATTTAAAAAATAAGCACTAGAACCTGGGTTTTCTGAACCGTCATGAGGCTCCATTCTGTAGTTAAAGTATCCTGTTTCATAAACATCAACTATATAGTGCCATCTTCCATTTAGACTCATACCTTTCCTTAAATAACTATTTTGCAACAAGTCGTTTGCAAAGAGTAAAGGTGGTGTAATAAAACAACAGAGTGTTAAAAAAAGTGATATCCTAAAATATGGTTTCATTTTTTGGTTTTTTTCTAATGCTTGTATTGTTTTTATTAAAAAAATCATACTATTTAGACCTAAAGGCTTTTATTTTATCTTTTAATTTCAAAACAATTTCAGGGTTTTCATTAGCAATGTTATTCTTCTCAAAAGGATCTGCATCAATATTAAACAACTGTACTATTTCTTTTGGTTTTCTTACTGGGTCTGGTACAATAATTTTATATGGAGGGAAAATAGCCATATTGTAATACATACTATTTTCTATGGTATCAAAATCATGTGCATATACTTCTCCAAAAACACCTTGTCGTTCGCTTAGTGCTTTTTCATCTAAAACACTAATTCCCGGTAGGTTTTTAGGTTTTTCAATTCCTAAAATATCAAGTACTGTAGGCACCATATCTATGCTACTTGTAACGGTTCTATCATCCATTTTAGGTTTTATTTTACCTGCCCACTTATACATGATTGGAGTTCGTATTCCTAAGTCATAAGGTGCTCGTTTAGAATTCCTCATATAAGTGCTTTTATTGGGGTTTTGCACCCAACCATTGTCACAAACGTAAACAAATAGTGTGTTTTCGGTAAGGCCCTTATTATCAATTAAATCGAATAACTCCCCACAAGTTTCGTCAAACCATTCACACATCGCCCAATATTTAGCCACATACTCCGAATCGGTTTTTTTCATATACTTATCCAATAAACGCTGTGGCGGTGTATGAGGTGCGTGGGGCAGAAATGGTGCATACCATAAAAAGAATGGTTTCTTTTCTTTTAAAGCTAAGTTTACGTAACTATTTATAGTGTCAAGACCTTTTCTACCAATTTCTAATCCGTAATCGCCATGTCTTCCTCCTCTTTTAGGATCTCCATGCGTCATACCATAATCAAAACCTCCATCTTTATGGTTACCAAGCCACCATTTTCCTGTTTGAAAAGACAAATACCCTTTTTCTTTTAACATATCTGGAAGTGTATTTTGCTTTTCAAAAGCTGAAATAATAGGCTTGTAGGCTTCCGCTCTATTTTTTTGACTTGCTGGACGATCACCTTTTACACGCTCGTAAACTTTATCATTTCCTAAAATACCATGATCTTTCGGGTACAAACCTGTAATAATGGTTGCTAATGAAGGAGAACATAATGGTGTTGGCACATAACTTCTTGTAAATGTTAAACTCTCTTTAGCGAATTGATCTATTCTTGGTGTTTCAATGTTTTCATCACCCATAAAACTGTAATCGGTCCAAGATTGGTCATCAGATAATATGAACACGATATTTGGTTGTTGCTCGTTTGCTTCTGGGTTCGTATCATTTTTCGCTGCATCATTTTTTGCTTTATTTCCGCAGGAAAAAAGAAAACAAAGTGTTAAACACACAACACTGACATTTCTTAATGCTTTCATTTTTTAGTTATTTTAGTTTATTATTATTTTTAATCATTTAATACTTTAGCTTCTTTCTTGAGTCTTTTAATAGGGCCGTTATCGCCTAACAAATACATATTTCTATAATCTGTTCCTTTTTGTTTTTCTCCAACTATAATTCTAGCATCTGGGTGTGCGTTATCTATGAGAGACGAAATGACAAAACCAGAATTTTTTCGACTTAAAAAAACCTGTGCTTTCTTAAAAGTATCTCCACCATCAAAACTATCCCAACTACAAATCTCTCCAAGATCATCGCTAGTTTCACTTTCTAGATATATACTAACTTCTGTTGCTGATTTTACTTCTAAATCACCATTACCTCTAGGAAGGTTAGAATTATTGCTTTGTAACCATTTTTGTCCATCCCATCTAAAATGCTGTATGCGTTTTGGCCCACTTCTTTTTTCTCCTACATCTGGACCAACTAGCATACATACATGTGGATTTCCATTTGAGTCTACATCAGTTATTCCTTGAAACGTCCAATCATTTACTATCTCCTTTACCAAGGTTTTTTCATCTGCCATTTCTTTGGTTAAAGGCATTTCTAAAGGCTCGTTTTTAACATTTCTCCATTGCCCTGTATGGGTATCAAAAACCATATAATACACATTATGTCTTTCCGGTATGTGCCCTCGTGCGTCTTGAGCGTTCTTATTATCTCTACAAATATGGTAATCGAATGCTATAATAATATCGTCCCCATTACCTTTACTCACCCAAGGATACCATGAATCTTCGGCTTGAATATTTGTTCTTCGTTTATGTTTTAAAAATGAAACAGGTTCATCAAAAGTCCGACCATTATCTGTAGATTTTTGATACACCCAATTACTTCTATGTGCACCATGACGATAAAATAAATATATATCGCCATTATCCATTTTCACAAACTGACTGTAGGTACCAAATAATGAAATATTGTCTAGTGTTTCCCAAGCAGAAATGTCTAACGGTTTTTTAGAGACAGCATGCATATTCTTACCATAGTGATGATTTCCTAAAACATTCTCACCATGCTCTCGTGTTCCTCCATGCCCTCCAAATGCAACATGGATATAACCTGCATCATCAATAAGCAATGCGGGTTTACCATGATTGTCTATTTTTTTCTTGCGGTTAGGGTCTTTACCCATTTCACTCACACCTGCTTTAAACGGCCCTTTCCATTCTCCTGTATTGTGATTATAGGAAGCCACATAAGGGTCTTCAAAACTCCCCTGATAACAAACATAGGTAATGCCTTTATGATTAATTCCCGATGGATGCTGCACAATAGCAACTGCATTGCCAAAACCATTGTCTGCAAAATAGTCTACCAATTGCTCTTCTATATGTTCACTTGTCAACTCTTTTTTATTTGACTTGCATCCAAGAATTATTAAACAAAGGCATATATTAAATATTAAATATCTGCTAATCATTGATTTTTAAGTGTTTTATTTTGAATATTCTAATTTTAACTGGTCCTAATAACCCAGAAGTTAGTAACGTATCATCTTTCTCGTAATGATTCCATGATGGAAATGTTATTCGTTTTGAAGGACGTTCTGTATTTTGAAACAACCAATTTGGTAGACGTTTCATTTTTACGCCTTTGCGCTCAAAATCTAAGGGCAAGCTTTCATCGCCAATTAGTCGATTAGGCCAAAGGTTTGTAATTTTTACTTCTATATGGTTTGTGCCTTCTTTTACAAAATCACTAATATTTATTCTGAAAGGTGCTTTCCATAAAATACCTGCATTTTTTCCATTGATAATCACTTCTGCTATAACAGCTACACTTCCTAAATCAAGTTCTAATTGTTTATCAGGATTAAGGAAATCATCAGGTAATTCAAACTCTTTTTTATAAGAAGCTGTTCCCGAAAAATGTTGAATACCTTCTTCATCAGCATCAGTCCATGATATTAATCTGTCAAATGTCGTCTTTTCTAGCGCTCCTAAATTTGGCGGAAAATACAGCTCCCAAGTACCGGATAATTCTATTGGTTTTGGCACCGATTTTACCTCAGCACTTTTAGTTTCATCAACAGCAGTTTTATAGGTTATTTTTCCTGGGTAAGGTGTTACCCATTTTATAGTTGGATCTACATAAACCAACTCAGGTTTCGTTGTATCTTTTGATAATTTTAAAATTTGTCCTTCTGGAATAATCATAGTGCGTTCCTCGCCATCTGTCGCATAGGTTATTTTTAAAGTGGTTTTATTTCCGTGAACAAATTGATTTTCAATCAACTGAGTATTAACTGGAATGTTGAAATCTCCAGAAGCGACTAAATCCTTAATTTTTTCAGTAATAGTATAGGTTTTATAATGTTTCGGAATGCCTTTAGTTTCAGCCTTAAATTTTCCAAAAACGGCTTTTAAAACTTTTAATTCCTCATCACCAGCATCAATAGCAATATGTTCTCGTTCTTCGGCATAAATTTGATGAATAGACTCCCCTAATTGGTATTCCATTCTAAATTCTTTCTTATAGCCCATAGCTGGATCGCAATCACAAAACGCGCGAGACATTTGAAAGTCTAATTTCCCATTATTAATGGCATTATTAACTTTATCTGTGATATCGACAAGTCCTTCTTGTAAAAACGTGCCGTATTCGGCTTTAATAATTTTTAGGTTAGAAAGTGGTTCTGCTTTTGGTAGTTCTAATTGTACTTTAGTTGTTACTAAATGAGATGTATTTAAAGGCTTTTTAAATACTATAAAAACAGCTTCTTCCATACCTAATTGAATAGGGACTGTTGTTGTGCCATCTTCATTTTCTTTAAAAACGACAAGGTCTTTTATTGTTCCTTTTTCTGAATTCCAAATTTCGGGTTGCTTTCCAGAAACTCTAAAACGTGCTATAATCTCACGACTTTCTTTTCTGGAATTGGCAATAAAATAAATATCTGCATCATCTGTTTTTCTATGGATGAAATTGATATCGGTTTTATCATTATTTTCAATGGAGAAATCAGGTGCTTTTTCACTTAAAAATGCTTCAATCGACATATCTTTTACCAAACCAGCTGTCCATAATATATCAACATAAGTTTTTACCACTTCATCACAACTAGGATAATTACTCAAACTTGGTGATTTTAATGGTTTCCTTCCTATTACTTTTGCGCCACCATCAACCAATTCTTTTACTTTTTGTAGTGTTTCTGGTTTTATAAAATTAGAATTTGGTAATACTAACACGTTGTATGAGTTCCCAACAGACGAGTAAATCGTTCCATTTTTAACGGTCAAATCTTTTAATTTATTAGCACCTATTAAATCATAATCAAAACCCATTTGTTTTATTTCAGGCTTTAAAAATGCGGTGTTTGGTGATGACTCTCCAGTAAACACTAAAACATCAGCTACAATTTCCCCTTGTTGTAATAAATATTGAGAACGTGCTATATAATTCATATAAGCTTTACTTTGCGACCACCATGTATTTAGTCGGTTAAAATCTGTACCATGATAACTCAATGCTAAACCTGGAGCAACATCCCAAGGTTGATGCACATAGGTATGAAATATAAATCTTGTAATACCCTCTGCCCAAGCTCTATCGCCAATAGATTTTAGTTGTGCTGGGTGTTCATCCCAACCACCTATACCCGTGAACGACTCTGCTCCAACAATAGTGCTTCCATTTAAATGTGCAATAGATGATACAAATTTAGAAGAATCAAAAAACGGATAGCCTCCACTCCAAAACTCGCACATAACAATATCCCCAGTAGCGCCAACCTGCATATTGTCAAAAGGTCCCCAATAGGGTTCTACTGAAAATTTCATCCCATTTTTATGACATAACTCCCCAAAATGTGCGTAATAATTCTCGGCTATTAAGTCGCCGATAGTTCTTCTAAAATCCCATAAAAAGCGCTCTGAGGTTTCACCACTTTCTACATAGTAACCCGCTAAAGTTGGCAAATACGACAGTAAGTTGTAACCTCTTAGCTTTTCGAATTCGGTATCAAAACCAGTTGTCCAATTGGTAGTTTCTACTTCATAACTATCAATTAGACAATTATTGACTGTTGTTCCTATTAAATCGCCTAGCTTATTAATTATGGGTTGAATACCGCCTTCCCAATAGGCATCAAGCGATGATTTACTCATCTTATCAACCTCTAATCCACCGCCACCTGCTGCGGCAGGACGGTTTTTTGTACCAATTGGTGTATGTCCAAATCTTAACACAATCCATTCACCTTTAGGTACATTCCAATCTAAAAATCCATCCTTAGAAACCTTATCTGTTAAATCGATTACTGTTTCTTTTGAAATAACCGCATTCTCTGGAATAACTGTAGTATCTGGTAATAAATGATTTCGAATACGTTCTGATAATATTTTGTAATCTAAACCGTCTATCTTTTTCGTTGCTTTTAATTTTGGAAATGCTAAAACTGCAATGTCTTTGTAATAGTCAAACTTTGTTTCAGGTTTTGGTAGTTGCTCTTTAATTGTTTTTCCGCCTTCAACAGTTAATTCGCTAAAAACGACAGTTTGCATCGCATTTTCTTCGGTAACCCAAGGACCACCAGAAGATGACCACCCCGCGCTATTATGAAAACCCAATTCTAAACCTAATCGTTTGGCTTCTTCTGCCGAAAACTTAAACAACTCTAACCATTCTGCGCTTAAATATTTTATTGGCCCTTGCGGAAACCCTAAATGCACATTAAACAACTGTGCTTCTTGAATTCCCACTTGCTTCATGGCTTCTAAATCTTTCGTGATTCCAGATTTTGAAACATTTCCACTTATCCAATGCCACCAAGTTCTTGCTTTGGCTTCGTTTGGTGGATTTTTAAATCCTGATTCCAAATCGACCTCAACCAAGGATGCTTCTTTTTGTATGGATTCGTTACAACACAAACACAGCAATAGTAAAAATATGAAGCCTATTTTTTTCATTTATAGTTTAGTGTTTTTAATAATTTTTGATGTAGAAATAGTTACAGGTCCTAACAAACCCGAAGGCAATAATTCATCGGTAGCTTTTTGAAAAGAATAGGCGCTAAACGTTTTCCGAGGACCTTCAGGAAGGGTCTCGTTATTTCTATACCAATCTGGCATTTTTTTATATTTACCCCTATAATCTTCTGCACCAAAACCTTGTTTGGTTCTTCTAACGTCATACTCTGTTTGATTTGGTAACTTTTCATCACCAATTAAACGGTTTGTCCATTGGTTGGTAATTTGAATTTCTATAATATTTTCACCTTCTTTTAATGCTGAAGTAACATCCAATGTATGCGGAGCTATCCAGCTTACTCCAACTTCTTTTCCATTTAAAATAACTGTTGCAATAACATGGACTTGACCTAAATAGAGTTGAAATTGTCTATCAGACTTCAAAAATCCTTTTTCTATATTGAAGGTTGTTTTATAACTAGCAGTACCTGAATAGTGTTTAATTTGTTCTGTGCTATGAGCTGTCCAATCGAATAATGAATCGGTTTTTATACTAACTTTATAAAAGTCTTCTTCTCTAAAATCTATTTGCCAATTTCCTTTTATTTCTATTGAACTAGGAATATCTGTAACGTTAACTTTCCATGCTTCTGAAGTATTCACTAATGCAGAATAGTTACCGTTTTTATATACCTGCATTTGTAAATTATTATCATCATTTAATGTAAATGAAGGTTTTGGCAGATCATTAGATCCTTCATAAACAACTTTAGGTTGTTCATTTTTTAGGTCTTTAAATACTACAAAAACTGATTCTTGAGGGTTCAGTTGGATTGCAATATTGGTTCTTCCATTTTTGCTTGTGTATTCTACTAATTTGGTAATCTTACCTGTTTCTAAATTCCAAAGTTCTGGTACTTTTCCATCCATTAGAAAACTACAATTAAGTATTTCAGCTTCTGTTTTATTGTGGTTGTAAACAAAATATATATCCTTATTTTCAGTACGTCTGTGGTAGAAATTAAATTCTGGTTGTCCTTCAACAATCAAGTCTTTCTGAATGTTATTCGCTTCAAAAATTTCTTCCCACTCTAAGTTACTGTATGTTTTTTTACTAGACCAAATTGCTTTTACCAATGTATTAAATTCGGTTTCCATAACTTCAGTAACATTATAACCACCAAGTTTTTTAGGTTTCTTACCAACAATCAAAGCACCTTGCTGCGATAGTTTATGAATACCTCTTAAAGTTTCTAAATTAATGATGTCATGTCTCTGTAAAGACAAGGCATTATAGGTAATTCCATTAGGCAATTTTAATTTGCCATCTTCTACTTTTAAACGATTGATAATAACATCAGCATTTACACAATCGTATTTGTAATAGGCTGGAAGTTTAGGTCGAATTTGACTCGAGTGAATTACATGACTTGGTGCTCTATCCCCCACAAAAACCAATAGATCTAATACAGGATTACCTTGACGCAACATGTACGAACCTCTTGCCAAATAGCTGAACCATTCTGGACCCGCATTATCCCACCAAGTTTGTGTACGATCTATATGCGAGCCAACAAAACTCATACTCATTCCTGGTTTTACATGTGTATTTGGTTGATGAGCAAAACGATGAAACATATATTCGTTAATACCATTTGTCCACTCATAATCGCCTTTTTGTTTTGCTAAAGCCGGATGAAACCCCCAATTTAATTGGGTGCTTGTAAAGGCTTCTGCAGAAATTACATTTTTACCATAAATATGACCAGCAGACACAGCTGCACGTTTGTGATTATTCGGTTTTCCCAACCAGAATTCTCCCATGGGAATATCGGCACTTCTACCGGCATCTAAACTATTAAATGGCCCTACAAATCCGTAAGGTTCTATGTAAGATATCAAACCATCCTGATGGCATAATTCTGTGAAATAATCAAAATAGTTAGTAACCATTAAGTCGCTAACTAATTGTTTCATATCCCAAAAAACTCCTTCAATTGTGTCGTTGTTTTCTATGTATTTACCAGCATACAATGGCAAAAAGGGCACAAAGTCATAACCAAAACGCTCTTGGAATATTTGCTCCATATCATCTGTCCAGTTTTGTGGCCCCACTTCATAACTATCAATTTCCACATATTGTAACGCATTTGGCGCATCAATTTTTGCTTGTTTTACTAATTTTCCAACAAAGGCATCGTAATGAATTTTTAGTGCTTCTTTACTAAATTTATCTACTTCAAGTCCTGTACCTTCATCAGAAGCTGGTTCGTTAGTAGCACCTGATGCTGTAAAACCAAAACGCATAATCGTCCAATTTCCTTTCGGTAATTTTACTTTTAAAACGCCTTCATCATTCATTTTTTCAGTTAAAACTATGATGTCACTTTTTTTGATATATGCTTCTGTATCTGGGTTTCCAATCGAACGTTTATTTTTTCTGTACGATATAAATTCTAATTGATTACCTAAGGTATGATTTGCCGATAAATTCATTTCATAAATACCGGTATCTAAATCGGTAACTATTCTAAAATAGCGCGCTGTGATAGGTTCAAAATGTTCTGAAAAATAACATTCATCTTTACCAATACGCTCTTCATTAGGTTGATGCGCTTCTGAAAAATTAATGCCGTCATCCGATTTCAATAAGGTTAATTTACCTTTTCGTTTATTAATAAAAACCGACATAGAGCGAATAGTATGTGGCTTTCCGAAATCGTATTGCACCCACTCATTTGCTTTTAAATCGGCATGTGTATTTGTTTGATTATCTGTCGCTAATTTTGGATTAAACACTTTATCTGAAGAGGTAATAATTGGGTTAACACTATTATCAATCAATTCAGTTTCTAAAGCCGGATACGCAACAACAGCAATATCTTTGTAATAATTATGTCTTGCAGGTGGTTGTGGTAATTTTAAGTTTACATTGCTACCTCCTTCTACAATAACTTGACTATTTACTACCACTTTCATAGCATGTTCTGGTGTTACCCAAGGCCCACCACTAGACGTCCAACCATCACAATTATGAACACCAAAACTCAATCCTAATTTTTCACACTCTTTGGCGGCATGCGATAAAATATCACGATGCTCTTGAGAGTTGTAGGCAACATCGCCTTCTGGTAAACCCATAGACACGTTAAAAACCAGAACGCCACCAATACCGGCTTCTTTTATGGCTTTTAAATCTTTGGTAAAACCTTCTTTAGATGCATTACTACTATTAATATGGTACCAGGTGCGCGGTTTAACTTCGTTTGGAGGGTCCTGAAAATCATCTTCCAAATACCTATTGTCATTATTTTGAGCTTGACAGCTCAAACTTAAAAATAGCAGTATTATGCTAAAAATTGACTTTTTCATTATTATTATTATTAATCTACAAACAGCTCATCTATAAATGGACCGCTCTCTCCTGTGGTTTCTAGCTTTATATTGTTAGCACCAGATTGTAATACAATAATGGTAGGCACAAACTTCCACTCCTTTTCCCAACCACCAGTTGCATTAAATTCTAAAGTTCTTATATACTCATCATTTACATATAGTTTCATAGGGTGTAATTGTCCTTCATTATTGTGCATATATCTAAAACGAATACTATAATCACCAGGTTCACCATCGTTTTCTTGATACCAAGTAATGGCGCCCTCTTTTCCATCAAACCTCACAAAACCGCTTCCTTTATAACGATGTGCATCATTATCGGATTTTGCATCACCTTCTAAAATGCCATCTTCGGCCGAAATATTAACACCTCTACCTATCCACATATCGGCAGAATGTTCGTTGCCCCAAAACAAGCCTAAGTTTTCACCAAAAGTTTCTTCCATGGTTAAAACTACCTTTTCATTTTGCTTTACAATGGCTTTTACGGTTGTGCCATCTGAAATTTGAAATGGTTCTTTATATGGTAATCCATTGGTTTCTGGATTGTCGCCGTTTGTGGTGTAAAAAATATCTAAATTAGAAGGTTTTGAATCTCCTAGAATTGAAATATCTTCTGTATCGATTGTTATGCTATTTGACACATACAATGCTTTATCTCCCAAAATAGAACCTGTAATAATGGATGCTTTTTTTGCATTGGGTTGTTGTCTTAAAAACAATCTTGATTTTCCAAAAAATAAGGCTCTAAAATCTGATTTTGTTCTACTTGTAGGGTCTATAGGGTTTCCGTTTTCCATAGACACTTTGTTTAAGTCACCTTGAATATTGTAGTATACTTTATTTTCTCCATAAGGATACAGATTATTACTATCGTCTAAACTTTCTGAAGTTATAATAAAACTTGCTTCAAAACCATCTTCTGCATCTAACTTTTCTAAAGTTGTTTTTAATTTGGAAGGCTGCTTGCTTGTACTAAATAATGTACGCTTTACTTCCTTTCCATCTATATAAGCAATGGCTTCTAATTTCCCTTCTTCGTACGGCACCATCCATTCACACTGCATTTCGTTCCAAACCGTTCCTGGTTTGTCTTTTCCTAAAGATTTTCCGTTTAGGAACAATTCCACTTCATCAGCATTTGAATAGACCCAAACAGGAATGACCGTTCCTTTTTCCATTCTAGGATGTGTCCAATGTGGTAACATATGAATCATAGGTTCTTTAGTCCATTGGCTTTTGTAGAAATAGAATAAATCTTTTTTGAAACCAGCAACATCTAATGCGCCACCCATAAATAAATTGAATGGTAACCCACCGTGTACCAAACCAGCTTCCCCATAATAATCGAAACCTGTCCATCGGAAATGCCCACTATGCCATGGCGTATCGCGCATCACTTCCCAATACTTTCTTGCTGAAACTCTTACTGTGGCATTATCATAGGATGAGTTAAATCGTTGCTTTCTATTTTTCCAATCTTTTGGATTTAAGCCTTCGTAAAAAAAGATTTCTTTTTCTGTTAAATTGGGTAACTCGTAAGTGCCTGGTAATTCATTATCACGCCACCATGTATGTGTTCTGTAATACCCTCTTGTTTGCCATGTGTGCGGTGCTTCGGTAGAAATGAAGGGTTTATCAAACGTTTTGCCTTCTATAAATGATTTGGTTTCTGAACCGCCATTTACACCCTGAATATCCATATCCTCAGGATTTCCTGCACCTGATGTAAATAAACGTGTCGGGTCTAAACTTTTACCAAATTTCACCATTTCAGGTGCTACATCGCTATGTGTTTCGTTCCCTAAACTCCAAACGAAAATACTTGGATGATTTCTATCTCTGGTTATCCATTCTTCTACATCGCGTTGCCACCACTCGTCAAAAGCTTGTTTGCCATAATCTTCTGGAGCTTTTTTGTGCCAACCATCAAAAATTTCATCCATGACTAGTAAACCAATTTCATCACAGATATCATAAAACATGGGTGGCGTTGGGTTGTGAGAAGGACGAATGGCGTTGATACCCATGTCTTTTAACAACTGAAGTTTCCAGCGCAGCATAGGTTTTGTCCATGCACCCCCAACAGGCCCACCTTCCCAATGTTCGCAAACACCTTTTAGTTTTACGTTTTCACCATTTAACCAAAAACCTGTTTCGGTTTTCCACTCCACGGTTTTAAACCCGAAAGTTGTTTCTACTTCATCGATTACTTTTTTACCATCTAAAATTTTGGTAACCGCTTTGTATAGCGTTGGATTTTCTGGGCTCCATAATTGCGGATTACTAACTGCAAGCTCAATACTGTTTTTTGAAGTCGTAATCTTTTCAGATTTCGAATTGAGTAGATTTCCTTCTGGGGAAAATATTTTTACTTGATATGCTAATTCTTTAAAACTGCCATTAATCTCGGCAGCAATATTAACCATTGCTACTTCAGCTTCAATTGACGGTGTGGTAATAAAAATGGTATTGGGTTTAAAATGAATAGGATTTACCTCAATTAACTTTACCGGAGCATAAATCCCACAAGGATGGTACCATCGCGCCGAAGGTTCTAAACTATTATCAACTCTAACAGCAATAGTGTTTTCTCCTTCTTTTAAATATTTTGAAATATTGTATCTAAAACTGATATAGCCATAAGGCCGTTTTCCCAAATGATTGCCATTTACCCAAACTTCGCTATTCATATACACACCATCAAAATTGATGTAAGTTGTTTTGGATAAACTTTTTTTATTTACACTGAATTGCTTTCGATACCAACCAATACCTCCATCGTGATAACCACCTCCTTGACCTTGATCGCCACCTTTTCTAACACCTTTTTCGAAAGACCAATCGTGAGGAACATTTAGGTTTTTCCATGAAGAAGTATCAAAGTTTTCGTTAGAAAATGATGGATTGTCTTCTAGAATAAATTGCCAGTTATTATTGAAATTTGTTTGAGTGAGTTGTGCAGTGCCGTTATAAGCGCATAGGGCAAATAACAAAAGCATAAAGATGTTTTTCATAGTTTGTTCTGTAACAAAACAAACTTAACGTATAACTGATTTAAAATAATCCTGTGGTGTCCTGCACTATCAATAATTTCACAAAAAACAAACTATCGAAATGACCTAAACAATTTTTAAATTCTATGCCATTTAATTTGGGCTGTATGGCATAACTAATTTTTTTATCTTTTTCTAGGCATATCGTTTTGAAGAAAAGGTTTCCCGTTTCTTGGAAATTGGGTTTCCAAAAGTATTTTCATGTGTTGCTCAGCGCTTTTATAAATAGGGTTCCCATAGAAGTTTTCAAAAGATAAAAGACTATTTTCATGTTTGTATAATTCTGCTTCTATAACAACCTGTGTGTCTGCATCTCGCCATTCGGTATATCGCCATTTACCATCTGTTGCAGTGCAACCCATAATTTTTTTACCTCTAGCATAAACGCTTGTTGCCACGTTGTCCCATTTCATATTTGGGTTATCAATTACTGGCAATAAACTTTTTCCATCGGATTTCGGACCTTCTAATTTGCATAATTCTACTAAAGTTGAAAAAATATCTACATTTTCTACTAAAGCATTTGAAGTTGCTCCAGTTACTCTGTTTTTATAGCCTGTTTCTCTGCTTATAATTAAAGGTACTCGTACATCAATTTCTACATTCGAATGTTTGCACCATGCCCCATATTCGCCAATTTTATAACCGTGATCGCTCATAAAAATAACCATGGTATTTTTGCGTAAATCTAAATCTTCTAAAGATTGCATGACTTTACCAACTTGAGCATCAATATAACTTACAGATGCATGATATCCATGAATTAAAGTACGTGTTAAATCATCGTCTAAATCACCTTCAGCAGGAATGCCATAATATCCACGCAATTCACCCCAATTGGTTAATGCCAATCTGTACATGTCTTTTGGTTTTTCTCTTGAAGGGATTTCAAAATCGTTTTTGTTGTACAAGTCCCAATATTTTTTCGGCGCATTAAATGGTAAATGCGGTTTACTGAGTCCAACAAACATTAAAAATTTATCATTTTTAAGCTCATGAAGAGTTTCAATGGCATATTTTGCCGCACGTCCATCTTTGTAAGCTTCATCATTAACATCGGCATCTTCAAAAGCTGGTCCTTTTTGTGGTTTTCCTTCAGCTTTTAACCGTTCTAACAACGTCTTATTTTCAGGCTTTAGATAACTATTTTCTTCTTTTTCAAAGTGCGTTGTCCAACTTGCTTTATCATCAATAGTATGATGATATACTTTGCCTATGCTTATGGTTTTATAACCATTTTCCTTGAACAACTGTGGCATGGTTACAACATTTTTATGGACATTTCGAAGCGGAGTAAAAATACTATAAATGCCTAGAGTCTCTGGTCTTAATCCCGTTAAAGTACTCATTCGTGATGGCGCGCAGATTGCTTGTTGAGTATAGGCTTTATTGAACATAACACCGTCTGAAGCTAATTTATCAATATTTGGAGTTATTGCGGTATTACTCCCATAGCAACCTAATTCTGCTCTGAGATCATCAACATAAAATACCAAGATATTAGGTTGTTGATCTTGTGCTTTTATATTTAAAAAACAAGATATAAATACAATGGTAAAAAGTAATTGTTTCATATTTCCTAATCTATTTTTTTGATTGTTTAGCATCGCTCCAATTATCTGTTCTAAAAGAGGATACTGGTAATAAATTTATGCCGTAAAGTGTTCCTTCAACCCAATTTTTCCATGCATATCGCACTGCGACCGGATTAAGAACTTCTTCACTTGATACGCGTATGTTTTTATGATCTTCTATTTTTGCGGTTGCCGAATAAAATATTCTATCGGCTCCGGCTATTTCAAAATCTTCCAAGTTATTTAATGTGTATAGCCCCATATTAGCATTTTTAAAACTAAGCAAAATTGCGTTTTTTTCAATAATATGCGATTCATAAGTGGGTGCAGCAAAATCAACATTTTTGTAACCATAAGTTTGGTTTAGAGCATTAAAGAGCAATCTATCTGCCACCTCTTTCTTTTTAGGCGGATGAATGGTTTGAAGGCTCCCTGAATCTATAGTAATAGCAATACCAGAGTTAGGAATTAAATCTAAACATTGCAACTGAGCTTCGCGCATAAAAGCCGTGTTTTTAAAAGTTTCAAATGCTGTTAAATCTCCGTATGAATAAGGTGCTATTTGCACAAAATAAAATGGAAAATCACCTTTCCCCCATCTTGTGCGCCAATCTTTTACCATAGCAGGAAAATGCTTTTTGTACTTTTCGGGGTCATTCCGATTGCCTTCGCCTTGATACCATAATGCACCTTTTATAGTATACGGTATTAATGGATTAATCATGGCGTTAAATAATGCAGTTGGAGTTCTGTTCGCTCTATTTAGTATGGCGTTTTCATCTATTGTTACCTCTTCATAAGTACGCATTACTTCTTGACTTATCCAAGCTTCAACAATACTTGCCCCCCATGATGTATGAATGATACCTACTGGTACATCTAAAATTTGCTGTAATTGTTGAGCAAAAAAATACCCTATAGCACTAAAGTCTGCAACATTTTCTGGTGATGCTTGTTGCCATGAAGTATATTCTTTTAAATCATCCAATGGTACTTTTGATCCTGTTCTTTTTACTGTGAATAAACGTAAGTTTGGATTGTTTGAATTAGCAATAGCCATTGCAGAACCAAATGTAGGTTGACCCGTATACCCCTTTAAAGGTTGGTACATATTAGATTGCCCTGAACATAGCCAGACCTCACCAAATAAAACATTATCAAGCTTTATTTGATTGATATGAATAGTTTGAGGTTCTTTACTATTGGTCGTCAAGATTTCAGTTCTCCAATGACCCTCGCCATCAGCTTTTAGAATTTTAACTTCATCCATCCATGAAGTTTTAATTGTTATTTCCTCATAGGCATTAGCCCAACCCCAGATAGAAACGTTGGTGTTACGTTGCAGAACCATATTTGATGATACAATGGCGGGAAGTTTTACCTCAGCGGCTACAAATTGACCGAATGCTATTAAAAAAAGGAGTATATATTTATTCATATTTAACTAGTTAAAACATTGTTATATAATTCTTGACCTTATAAAGTTTAATTCAAAATCATTAAAAAAACATTTCAAATAAAGTTTTTTTTAGCATTCAATGAATTTACCTAATGTTTTGAAATCGGTTTAGGTGATTGCACAACTGGTTTAATGGTACCTATGTCTTTATTATTACCTGTTCCTTCATTAAAGCCCCAATATGGAATCGCATGTTTCTCCTCATCGAGTTTATAGTTCCATTTTTTTAAGTAGTCATCTCTTGTGCCGAATTCGTCATTAATAGCGACTAATTGCGCATTTAATTTACTATCTAAATCTTTTTGAATAGCTTCAAATTCAGCTTTACCCAATAAATTATTCATTTGGAATGGATCGTTTACATTATCAAATAACATACTTGGGCCATCTGGTGTGCGTGCATAAGTATATTGCTTTGTTCGTACCGCTCTATATGCTGGGTCTTTAAAATTAGCGCCAAATGGTGCTACATTCATCACTAAAGCAGCTCTGTCTGCATTTGGATCTGGATTTTTAATTAAGCCTGATAAGTTTTCGCCCTCAATATCTTCAGGGATTTTAATATTTGTCAAGGCTAATAAAGAGGGTAAAATATCTGGTGTTGTTAGTGGCGCATTGACTGTTGTGCCTTTGTTATTTCCTATAGATGGATAATGAATTAAAAACGGTACGCGAATAGACTCATCCCACGCCAATTGTTTAGTAAAGGCTTTAACACCTTGTGCTCCCATCATTTCTCCGTGGTCTGCCGTAAAGACAATAATAGTATTATCGGATAATCCTAGTTCCTTAATTTTATCTAAAACACTTCCTATTGCCTCATCGGTTGCTGTGGCATGTGCATAATAGCCTTGTAATTCTTTACGGCTTCTATCCACTTGCTCTTTAGTTACGTTTGGATTTATGGTTAATGACTCTTTTGGATACATATCCTTGTATTTTTTTGGTGCACTATTGTGCGGATAATGCGGTGTTCCTAAAGCAATAAATGCTAAAAATGGAGATTCGTCATTGGCATGCTCTGAGATATACTTGTTAGCATCTTTTACAATGGCGAATGGCGAATATTCTTCCCAATGTTTCAGCTCTGGGTTATCATTATCATAATAGGGCATTTTGGTATAGTTATGCGAACATTCTAAAGCTTTCCAAAAATCAAAACCTTGGCGTCTTTCTTTTGGGATATATGTAGACCGCCCATGACCATCTAAATGCCATTTTCCCCAGTAAGCTGTTTGATATCCTTCGGCTTTTAAAATTTCTGCCATAGTTAATTCTTCAGCTGGCATATATAAATCGTTTAAAAACATGCCTGTTGTTGTAGGGAATTTGCCTGTTAACAAAGCTGCCCGATGTGGTGTACAAACTGGTGTAACCGAAACTGCATTGGTAAAATTTACAGATTCTTTTGCAAAAACATCTAAATTTGGAGTTTTTACATCTGGATTTCCTGCATAGCCTAAAGCAGATCCTCGCCATTGATCGGTTAAAATATAAACGATGTTAGGCTTTTTAGTATTTGTTTTTGCTTCTGTTTCTTTCTCTTTTTGGCTTTCTTTACAACTAATCAAAGTCATAAAAGAAACTATAATAAGTAACTTTACTCTATTCATTTAATCCAATTTATTGTTTTATTCTATTTGTCTTTATTCAACCTTACTTACACCTTCTTTGGTAGCGTAAATTTCTTTAATGGTTCCGTCTTCGTTATAATATAAATACTCTATGGCTGTATTTCTTCTAAATTTTGAACCTCCATTCCAACCTTGCCAATGATAAAAGAAATAATTTTGCCCTTTATATTCTACAATGGAATGATGGTCTTGTCTTTGTTTAGGGTTAAGTCCTCCTTTATACTCAAAGGGCCCATAAGGACTATCTCCCATAGCGTAAAACCCGCCTAAACCTGCATTATATGAAAAATAATACTTCCCTTTGTATTTGTGCATATAACTTGCTTCAAAGAAATTTTTTCCTCCATATTCAATTGGTCTTGGTGCTTCGACTAATTCTAGAAGGTTATCCTTCAATAAAGCTACTTTGGGTTCTCTAACGCCCCAGTACAAATAAACTTTTCCATCTTCATCTTCAAAAACACAAGGATCTAGCCACTGGCCTTCAACACCTTCAATCCAACCTATATCTTTAAATGGCCCTTCTGGAACATCACTAACTGCTACGCCGCATCGCATATCCTCTTTTGTTCCTTTAACAGAATGCGGATATATTAAATAATACTTATTGTTTTTATAAATAGCTGTTGGTGCCCACATCCAGCCTTTTGCGCCCCATGGAATATCTCTGGAGTGCAGAACTTCGCCATGGTCTGTCCAGTTTACCATGTCTGTTGAAGAAAAAGCGTGATAACCATCCATAGAATCGTAAAACGTTGCATCCTCCATATCTTGAGATGTGTACATCCACACTTTGCCATCTTCCCAAATATGAGCTGATGGGTCTGCAGTTCGGATATGACGAATTACGGGATTGTTCTCAGTTTGTTCTGCTACTTCTTGTTGTTTCGTTTCTGTCTCATTTAATTCCTTTTTTTGATTTTTACAGCTTATTAAACCAATTATCAAAAAAACAAATCCTATTTTAAATTTAAACTTCATTGAATTAAAGTTTAGCTATGAATTTATAATTCCCTGGCTGTACCAATAATTCAAAAGCATCATTATTTGTATTCAAAAGTTTGATATTAGAATTCTCCTTAAAAGAAACACCATTTAGCATCAGCTCATTTTGAGTATTTGCAGGAATGCTCACTTTTGCAGTCGTATTTGGTGGAACAACCACTTCTAATTTAAATTCATTATTGCTAACTTCCCAAGAAGATGACACCTTACCGTAAGGTGTATTTACACTAGCTGCGGCCGATGTTAACGGTTGTCTAGGTTCTGGGGCTATTCTTATAGACTTATAACCTGCTTCTAAGGGTGCTATACCTGCTATCCGCTCGTACATCCATTCACCAATAGCACCATACGCGTAGTGGTTTAAACTATTCATACTCATAGGGTTGAAACCTTCTTCTTTACTATAGCTATTCCAGCGTTCCCAAATAGTGGTTGCGCCTTGATTGATAGAGTAAAACCATGATGGATAGGTTTCGTTGAATAATAATTTATACATCAAATCAATTTCACCAGTTTCATCTAAAACTTGCGATAATAATGGCGTTCCTAAAAACCCAGTTCTCAAATGATTATCGGCAGCTTCTATGGTTTCTAAAAGATGCTTTTTCGCGTTTGCTTGTTTATCTTCAGATAATAAATCAAAAGCTAAAGCTAATAAATACGAGGTTTGTGTTTCAGTAACATCTTTTACCTTTCCTGTTTCATCAAAAAACTCATTTTCGAATGCTTCCGCTACAGATTTAAATAAGGCTTCGTATTTTGCTTGCTCCTCAGTTTCTCCCAAAATACCAGCAGTTTGCGCTGTTAATTTTGCTGAATGCGCAAAAAATGCGGTACCAATTAAACTGTGTGATGTATCCCCTTTATTATTGCCATTTGCCGGATAAGGTTGTAACCAATCTGCAAAAGAGTTCATACTTGAAATATAATCTTTTGAGGTTGCTTCATGATGCGCCACCCATTCCTTCATCATTTCATAATTTTCTTCAAGAATGGCTATATCTCCTGTTCTATAATACACTTTCCAAGGGATAATGGTACACACATCGCCCCAACCTGAACTCACTTTATTGTTGTACAACACATCGGGCACTACAAAAGGTATACCACCATTGTCATACTGGGATTCACGAACACTTTGCATCCAACTTGCCCAAAATTTATAAACATCGGCGTTAAAAATTGAGGTTGGACCAAATACTTGCGCATCACCTGTCCATCCCATGCGTTCATCTCGTTGGGGACAGTCGGTTGGAATATCAAAAAAGTTTCCTCTTAAGCCCCAAACAATATTACTTTGTAATTGATTTAGTTTTTCATGAGACGATGTAAATGTGCCATTCTCCTCAAAATCGGAGTATTGTACAATGCCAGTAACCCAATCTTTTGATGGCTCTTTTGAAGCGTCGTAACCACTTAATTCAACATATCTAAATCCGTGAAACGTAAATTTTGGAGACCATGATATCACACCATCTTCTGAAGCTGTATAATAGTTTGTAGATTGTGCAGTTCTGTAATTTTCGGTGTAAAATGTACCGTCTGGAGAGAGCATTTCAGCAAACCTAACTTTAAGAGTTTGTCCTTTCTTCATTGGAACTTTTAAAAGCGGCACACCCACCATATTCTGTTTTAAATCAAAAATAGCAGCACCATCCTTTTTAATAAGTTCTTTAGTTGCTAATTCAATTTTATTCTTAACTGTGGTATGACGTTTTGGTTCTAAACGAATCGTATCTTCTACAGAAAAGGCATTTACTGATTCCCATGAATTATCACCAAAATTATTAGTCGTCCACCCTTCCATTTCTAAATTAGCATCGTAGGTTTCTCCATCATAGATTTCAGAAAGTCTAATTGGTCCGTTTGTTGTTCCTTTCCAGCTTTCATCAGAAATGATAACTTCTTTTAAACCGTCTTTCATGGTTAGTTCTAACTGACATAAAGCCTTTGGTGTTTCAGTATCCAACCAAAGCGATTTCATCCAACCCAATCGTCCTGAATGCCATCCAGATGCTAGTTCAACACCAATAGTATTTTGTCCAGATTCAATTAAATCGGTTACATCATAAGTAATGGTTTCAATGCGTTCTTTATAAGGCGTATATCCCGGAGGCATCACATCATCACTTACATCTTCCCCGTTTATAGCTACATCAAAAACACCTTTTGCGGTAATGTACAATCTGGCGGAAGCTACATCATTAGACAATTCAAACCCTTTTCTTAAATACTGTGGTCTATGAATAATATTTTCTTGACTACCCATTACCTTCTCTTTTTTGGTATCTAAACCAATCCATTTGGCGGTCCAATCATTATTTGATAAAAGACCCAATTCAAAATGGTTGATGTCACTCCATGATGAATCTGCTCCATCTTGATTCCAATATTTTACCTGCCAATATACTTTTTGGCGCGATTCCAATGGTTTGCCTTCATATTTAATCCATACAGACTGGTCTGTGTTTTGTTTTTTAGAATCCCATAAATCTGCATTGCCGGGTAATAAATCTTTGCTAGTTGCTACTACAATTTGATATGCAGACTGACTTTTGTTATTTTCTAAAACTGGTAATTTCCATGAAAACGTTGGATTAGCATCGTAAAAACCTATAGGATTTTTAAAGCCTTCTGAAATGCTTAAGTCTTCGGCTGATGCTAAAGTTTCTTTTTCAGCACATGCTATTGAACTGAAAAATACAGCGCAAATAACGAATTGAAAAACGGGTTTTAAATTTAGTCTGTAATTCATTTAATTAAAGTTTAGATCGGAATTGATATGTACCAGGATTGGCCGTTATTTTAATTAACGTACCCTCTGAATTTTCTAATTTTAAGTTTGCATTTTCCTTAAAGTCACTACCATTTAATGAAAGATTATCAATTGTACCATAAGGAATAATAATTTCTGCGGTTGTATTTGGAGGGATTACTGTTTCCAAATTAAATACATCATTTTCTATATTCCATGAAGCAGAAGCTTTTCCGTAAGACGTATTTACACTTGCTGATGCTGAAGTTAAAAACTGAGTATTTGGCATAGGTGCTATTCTTATTTTTTTATAACCAGGCTCCAAAGCTGCTAAACCTGCTATACGCTCATACATCCACTGTCCAACAGCACCATAGGCATAATGGTTTAAACTATTCATACTTTGTGGGTTATAACCGCCTTCCTTACTATAACTATTCCAACGTTCCCACATGGTTGTAGCCCCTTGATTTATAGAATAAAACCAAGATGGGTAGGTTTCCTTGAATAATATTCTATACATTAAATCAATCTCACCCATATCATCTAAAACCTTTGGTAATATTGGCGTTCCTAAAAACCCTGTTCCTAAATGGTAATCGGCATTTTTTATTTCTTCTAACAAATGTTTTTGCGCTTTTACTTTAGTTTCTGGTTTTAGCAAATCAAAATATATGGCTAATAAATAACTGGTTTGGGTTTGTTTTTTACTTATAAATTTCCCGTCTTCATCAAAAAACTTAGATTCAAAAGCAGCTGCAATGTCATTATATAATGCTTTGTATTTTTTTTCATCTTCCGTTTTACCAAGAACACCAGCTATTTTTGAGACTAAATGCGCGGAGTGCGCAAAATAAGCTGTATTTACAAACAACCTTGGTGTATCACCTCTATTCCCAATTTTTCCATCTTTCTCAGGATATGGTTGCAACCAATCTGCAAACGAGTGTGTATCTGGAATTAAATCTTTTGCTTTAGACTGGTAATAGCCGACCCATTTTTTACCCATTTCAAAATTCTCTTCCAACACGGTTTTATCTCCTGTAATATTATAGATATCCCATGGAATAATGACACAGGCATCACCCCAGCCTGAGCTTGCATTATTTCTTTGAAGTACATCAGGAATAATAAATGGTATTAAACCATCATCATGCTCCGTTTGTGTTTCGCGCATACTTTGTAACCAAGCCGTCCAAAGGGCATGCGTATCAAAATTAAATAGGGCTGTTGGCGAAATCACTTGCGCATCGCCTGTCCATCCTAATCGTTCGTCGCGCTGCGGACAATCGGTTGGTATATCTAAAAGATTATCGCGCAATCCCCATGTAATATTACTTTGCAATTGATTTAATTTATCGTGTGAAGACGTAAATGAACCGTTTTCTGAAAAATTAGAATGTTGCACCAAACCTTTTATCCAACTCGCATTTGGTTCTACTGAAGCATCATATCCAGATAATTCTACATATTGAAACCCATGAAACGTAAATTTTGGTGTGTATTCAATTATACCATCTGTGGCAGCGATATAATAATCGGTTGATTTTGCCGAACGGTAATTATCAGTATAAAATGTTCCATCTGCCAATAACATTTCGGAAAAACGAATGGTAAGTGTATCGCCTTTTTTCATCGGAACACTTACTTTTGGAACCCCCAACATATTCTGCTTCATGTTGAATACTACGGATTCTTTTGTGGATGATACAATGGCTACATCTTCTAAAATCTCAGTGGTTTTAACCGTTGCATGACGCTTTGGTTCTAGCTTTACACTATCTACCACAGCCTCAGTTTCCGCAGTTTGCCATGATGTATCATCAAAATTAGTCGTTGCCCAATTTGGCATTTCTAAATTGGCGTCATACACTTCACCATCATATAAACTGGCTAATCTAATGGGCCCATTGGTTGTACCTTTCCATGATTGATCTGAAACGATAGTCGTTTTTGTGCCATCTTTTAAAGTGACTTCTAACTGACATAAAATTTTAGGAGATGCAAAGTTTTCATATAAAGCTTGTCCCCTACTAATTCTTCCAGAATGCCAACCTGATGCTAATTCTACGCCTATGATATTATCTCCTAAAGTCAAAAACTCACCAACATCATAGCTTAGCGTTTCAATGCGTTTATTGTAAGGCGTCCAACCAGGAGGAAGCACATCATCACTCACGTCTTTTCCATTTAAATGCACATCAAAAACACCTTTGGCTGTAATGTATAATCTCGCAGATTCAACATCTGATGGCAATTCAAAACCTTTTCGCAAGTACTGTGGCCTGTGCATCAAAAAGTTACGAACACCTTTAATACTATCTTTTGCTGTATCTAAACCTGTCCATTTGGCTTGCCAATCTGAATTGTTTAAAAGCCCTAATTCGAACGTATTGATGTCGCTCCACTCCGAAGCTACACCTTCTTGATTCCAATATCTTGCTTGCCAAAACACGTTTTGACGTGATTCTAATTTTTTTCCTTGATAATTTACAAATGCAGATTGCGTACTTTCCTGTTTTTCAGAATCCCATAAATCTGGATTATTTGGTAACATATCTTTTGAAGAAGCCACAACAATTTGATAAGCTGTTTGTGATTTTATTGTTTCCGAAACCGGAAGTTTCCAAGTAAATGTTGGATTTGGGTTGTAAAATCCTATTGGATTTTTAAAGCCTTCTGAAATCTTAAGAGCACTAGGTTGTTCAAGTAAGTCTTGATTACATGAAGTGATAAAAAAACTCAGCAATAAGAACACTATAACATTAAAGTTTTTTTTCATAATTAATTTGTACATCATTAATATTAAGTGGAAAGAAACAAACATTAAAAACAAAAAACTTAGTGTTTCATAATTAGGCTTTCCGAATAGAAAGCAAGGTGCTCAATTTTATTAAAAAAACTGTCCTGATGTGTCTTGTATAAATGGAAAATTTATTTAGGTTCTACCCACACTTTAAAATCGTCAAAATAAATATATTGATCTTTAGTTGACCACCAATTTGCATCGTCGTTTCCACCGGCATAAGTATGAAAAAGTACGCGGTCAACTTTAACATTTTCCTTATGTTCTAATCGAAATAAAACATCTTTTTTTATTAGCATTAATTGGTTATCAACATACATTTTTACAATGCCGTCGTGTTTCCCGGGAGTATTTAATTGAAGTTCTTGTTTTATAGTATACCATTGCTCAGAATTCATGTTTTCCATAATTGTGAAATCTTCACCACAGCGGGTTGTTCTGTCAGGAAAATAAGTGTAGAGCACCAATTTAGCTTCGTCTCGCCACATTAATCGCGTACTAAATCCATTTTTTATTTTGTCTTGGTTCTGAGTACAACCAACTGGCGATTTTCCTCCTGCGAGACCTGGTAGCTTTCCTCCAAGCTTCCATTGGAAATCATTACTGAATTTAACTCTATATTCTAATACAGCAGATTGTGTCGCTGATATTTCTTTATCAAAAATAAATCCTGTTTTTTTACCAGTAGCTTTAAAACCAGGGAAATGCGCACGTAAATGACCTGAACCAACTTTTGTCTTTTGAGGCCAAATTGTTTTCCCTCCAGATAGCCCCCTTACATCGTTAGTCACTAAAGAGTCAATACCGTTAAAATCCTCATTTGCCATTTTAACAGTAAAATCTTGGTACTCTGAATTGTGATTTTCAAAATTAAAATGAAACACCAATTTTTTTTCTTGAACTGATGTTTTGCTTTTAACTTTAATATTATTTAAACGGTCTTGAGTTTTGCAAGAAAGTGTGCAAACAAGTATAAAAACTACAACAAAATATTTCTTAATACTCATCATAAAACCATTTAAAATCTAAATTATAGTAATCGTAGTTTTTATTTCAGTAGTTCCTTTCGGAAACACTAATAAAATTGGCAAAACTTCCATACCTGGCACTTGATTAAAAATGCGCGCCTTTTCCATGGTTTTTATCTTTATAGCAACATTCGAGGTTACTTTCACAACACCTTCAGCTTTATAAATTTCTATGATGTTTTCTGAAAGTTGCACTACTTTTTCACCTGTTTTAGAAATAATTGGTAATACCAAGGTGTCTCCATTTTCATTTTTAGAAGTTCGTTTCGCTTTTATGGTTGCAGTTTCTTTATCAAATAGATAATTCAACTGAAACTCTGAATCTTTAGAAACCACCTCTTTTTCTCTATTTGTTAAAGTGGTATTCACACTGAAATTAACAAGACCATTGATATCATTCACCTCTACTTTTGCTTTTAAATCGTGAATATTGGTATACCAAACCTCATCGACAAAGCGCTCTACTCTTGGTGTTATACAAAAATCGATTCCTGGCTGCGGTTGCTGGTTGTTAGGCTCTACCATTAAATATTCTGCCATACTTGCCGTAAACAAAGGCCCTACTTTTTCGTGCCATAAAACACTTAAGGCTCCTCCTGTACCTGCTACAGAATATGGTTTCTTCCAAATTTGATCGTAAGATGAAACGGTGCTTTTCCAAGGACCTCTAGCCCCTAACCAAACATCTAGCTCTGGAAAGTGTTTAACACCATCATTAATAGCTCTTGGAACAGGTGTTTCTTTATTCGCCAATTTTGTAGCTTCTAAATTATCCAATACAAAGGCTAAATTTTTTGCATGAGAAAACGTATGATGAATACACGGTTTAACCCCATGAGATTCGTAATGCAAGCCACCTGCTAAAAGCCCATTGACCGTGCAACGTTCCAATAATTCTGTACTTAAAACGGCAGCATTACCAAACGCAGGGTTTCTATCTGCCATTAATGCGAAAGCTGGCTGGCAACCATCGGTTGTTCTACTGCCCCAATAGGTCCATTTGTTTTGTCGCGTACCAAAACTATTATCCCAAGAGCCATCGGGCAATATAAATTCTAAGTGCCCATTCATGGATTCGGTTAATAGTTTCAATAAGTTTTCATCTTTTTTCAAAATAGCATATTGTACCACACCATTTAAAGTTTCTTCGACATTGTACCCGATATCTATTGGATACAACCCTTTTGCACTTTTATCATTATCAGGTTTATCTTCTCCAAAAATTAATTTATTGGGTTCGGTTAAATAATCTGGAATTAAAGCTGCAAACTCGTCACTTCTTTTTATGTATTTTTCTTCGTTAAAATAAGTTCCTAAAAAATACAGAGCATACACTGATGTAAAGCGATAGTTGATATGACTGAAATGCATATCGAATCTATTGTAAACGAACTCAATGGCGTCTTTTAATCTAGCATCCCATTTGGTTTTATCTTCTTTTGACAATATATGCCCATGATGATGCAACGCTTCCCCCAAAGCAATGGCTCCAAAAACTGTAATTCCATTCCAAGATTTAGGGTCTATATCATTTGTCCAACTTCCATCTGGTCCATTCACATTTACAGACCAGTCTAATAATTTAAGTGCTGCATCTAAATACTTTTTTTCTCCCGTAGCATCGGCCATATACATAAATGGATATACGGCGTCATTGGCTCGTCCATGAACCGTTTTACATGCGTAGCAGTATAATGTGCCATTTGTAACAGGATCGCTTTCGTTATTTACTTGATCTCGAATCATGGCATCGCACCATGTCTTAAGTAAATTGAAAGACTGTTTTTGGAAGGCTGTTAAATCTTCTAGATTTATTTGCTTTTGATGATCCGTATTTCCTTTACAGGAATACCATGGTAACAATAATCCCAAGCCTGCCATAGTAGATACATTAACGAAATTGCGTCTTTTCATAGGTTAACTTAAATAAATCATTTTTTCTTGTATTGAAACTCTTTATCAAAACCTACGTTTTCATAGGCTTCTGTTTCTGGTAATACGAACTGATATTTGTTCATTTTATCAAACTCAACAACTAGATTTTCAGCTTCAAACTCCATAACATGACCTGCAAATTTCTTGTCGTCAGATACAAAATGAAAATGAAAACCAGCCACATTTATATTTCCAATAAACTCCGGACAATAAAACCCAACCATAGTTCCTGAAAAATTTTCTCTTTCAAATACTGGCCTGCTTGGGATTAACACGTCCAAGCCTGTTTCAAATGGTGGCTCTTGTTTGTGCAATCCACCACATTTCATTTTTTTAAAATCGCCTTTCACCTTAAAGGCATAAAAGAAATTTATTGAAGGTAATTTAGAATTAATTTCGGTTCTTAATGCTTCATAATTATTAATTTTATCCAGCTTAAAACCACCGTCTTTATCAAAAAAAGCAGCATTGGCATAGGCTACTTTTATAGAGTCGTTAGGTACTAAAACCTCTCCATTTTCTTTAGCTTGATATAATATTCCATCAAGCATTATAAGTTCGCCATCTAAAAGGTTATAAGAGCCTAAAGCCATATCGCCTTTGGTTTTTAATTCTTCGGCAGTAATATCTCCCTCAAACACTTTGTTTACGAAAGCCCACCAGATTGAATAATGATAAAACACATTTTTTTTAACAGTTTCATGCGCTACTTTTTCAGTAACAATGGAAGTCTTTTGAGTTTGGTTACATGAAAACAAAAAGGATGTTAAAAAACATATTGTTGCTATTCTAATAGTCATAATTATAGTTTTATTTAATTATTAATTTCCTAATATTTATTGTTGCACATACTTTAATTCTTCTAAAACGGCTAATCCAAAAAAACCTGAAGTATAGCTACATGCCATAGGGTACCAATTGCGATAGGTCACACCTGATTGAGAAGTAATACCAATAAGACCGCCATGCCCTTCAACATCTTCACCCATATACTGATTATCTAAACACCAAATAAGCGCTTTTCTTGCTGTTTCTAAATATTCAGGATTTTTGTTAATATCATATAATCGGTAAAACAACAAACTCCATAACGCCGTTCCCTTTTCGCTAATACCTACCTCTGAAGCTGGTTTATCAAAACTATATGCCCAATAGCCCGCTTCATTTTGATATTTCATCAACACATCCGCCATGCGCTCAGCAAGTTTTAAATACTTAACATCTTTAGTCATAATATAAGAAGATATAAGTCCTTCCATAGCCCAACCTTGTCCTCGTGTATGTTTTATTGAAGGAATGGTTATTTCTGGGTTAAAATTGAATTTTCGTGCCCATAACCCATCGTCTTGTTGAAATCTATTTAGAAGACGATTTATGTAAAGCTTCCCTGTTGTTTTTACAGTTTCATCTTTAGTATCAAGATACACTTCACAGATGCCTTCTGGACCAAACCCTGCTTCACTTATAGTATAATCTTTCCACTTTTTTTCTGAAACAATATAATCCATAGGAACAACCTCATAAGCATCCAAAAGTTTTTGTGCGCTTTCAACCATAAGCTTAGAATCTTCTAAATATTTTAATTCTCCGGTTTCTCTGTATAATGGCATCCAGCCCCAACCAACTAAAAAAAGTGCATCAGCTATACTATAATACTCCTCAAAACCAGCATGTTGCTCTAATTTTTCACCAATCTCTTTCCATCTGCTTGTTACAATACCATAAGCAGGGTGCGCTGGGTCTTTTATTTGAAATTTTTGGCTTGTTACTCCTATTTGAGTTGCCACTTCTATTAAATGCTTCTTTGAAATATTCTGAGTTATTTCAGGAACGTTATTGGCAGTATCAATAAGAAGTTTGATAGATGGTCCTGAAGCCCAAATCCAATGTGGACGGCGATAGGTTTTGGCCTTGTAATCATAAAAAAGATTGAGTCCTCCATTTGTGGGTGAATTGGGCGTTTTATCCTGCATTCTCAATGTGAATTCCACCGTTGCTTTTAATGACGCTAATAATCTTTCTTTGCTGAGCTCTTTAGGCTTGTATTTATTTAGGGCTTTATTCAATTGATCCTCTGGGCTAGAAACTACAACATGCGCACTCAATAATTTTTTATCCTTTTTATTGATTCCATAAATAGAGACCTTACCACCCCAGTCTTCTGAAAGCAATTTAAAATGATGTTGAAAAGAATTGTTTAAAACTGGAAATTTATATTCTAAATAAAATTCATTTAATGCCCCTTTAGGTTCTAGGGTTAAAGAGTTTTCCCAGTAAAGTAATCGCTCTTTTTCTATTGAAATTTGCTTTTGAATAGGATTTACAGATTTAAAAAACATGCCATTCATTGAATAGTGTCCAGAAACAGTGTCATTGAAAGACAATATTCCATTGCCATTGTTTTCTGGCATAATATCTACAATTGGATACCAAACTTCGGATTCTTTAGCTATTAAAACACCTTCTGGATTCTCTGTAGACCTATCTGTACTATTGGATATTTTGGAATTTCGATGACTGCGAATTTGTATTTCTATAGAGTCGAATTTAGAAAGCTGCTCACTTTGTATTAAAAGTTCCTTTTTTACTTTTTCAACTTTAAACACTAACGATTTATTTCTAGAATTACATCCAAAAAGTAAAATTATCAAACTTAAATACAAAATTTTTCTCATAATTATAATATGTAATGGTTTACTTTAAAGCGCTTTAATTCTTTGAACAGTACTTAATAATTGGTAACAATAATAACCATGCGCTTATAATCTATTAAAGGTACTATTTTACTATTGTCGTACACCTCTAGTATCACATGCAATTCTTTAGTAGCAGCATCTTTCGGGATTTTAAATGTGGTTTTAATCTGGGTATCATTTTCAATAACAACGGGTTTATCATAAGGTTTTTTGCCAGCTTCAGGGTAAACCCACCATTTATAGCTCAGCGTATCTCCATCAGGATCATTAGAGCCAGTCGCATCTAATGTTACGGTCTCTTCGTAATTGTATTTTGCCTTTAAAACTTCGTTTGAAGTATCGCCGTTAATTACAGCATTGGGACGATGATTTGCTTTATTAAAAGGCTCCACACACCAATCCATGCGAGCTTTTAAATCGTTCCAAATGTGTTTTCGCCATCGCCAAACGGGTGTATAAACATCTTCATATATTTTTTCGTCTTCAGGATTTACCCATGTGTCCAGAATATCATTTCCATCGGTATAAGCGGCATAAGGTAAATAAGGCTTTTCGTCGGCTTCAACTATATCAAATCCCGAAGGTGGGTTTGGTTGTTTGTTAGCAGAATAGCGTCCGCCCCAACCACCCCAAGAGGGTTCTGAAATATCTGATAAGCCAGAATTTACCAAAGACAGCCAAGGTATGGTACCACCGCCTCCAATAAAATGATAAGTATCCCCCACTTTTCTATCTGGATATAAAGTCCCTAATTTACCGTGATTGGTTTGTACGTTTTCTTTAAACCATTGGTGTTGCCCAAATGGACTGTATTCATAAGGTTTCCATACATATGGGCCAAGATTAGCATTTGATGGGCCGCCAAAACTTTTATTCTGATTTGTGGCTCTTGTATAAAATAAATCTGGAAACTCATGACAAATCCAAGCACCGCTTTCGTCCTGTCCAGAATTATCAAAAACTCTTAATTTGGAAATAAAAGCTTTCATTTCTTCTTTTGAATGCCTTGATCTAAAGGCATGCAATGCTTGCGCAAGAGTATTCATGCCGCCATTTGACAGCACAAAAATAGGTCTATCATCATCTTTTAAAACAGCATCGATAATTAGTTGTGCGCCATCACTAGTTTTTCCTGACCCCACATCTTTCATACCATTACCTGTCTGTCCTGAGGCTACAATGTTATGTAAATATTTTGGCGTTTTCCAACCGCTTTCATGTAATTGAAGGTTTGGATATACCTTTTCATAGCCATCAATGTAATAATGAAATAATTCGGGCATCAATACTTTTACGGTATCTTTAGGATTGGGTCTAAAATAGCGCCCCGTTACTGCTATTAGACCTTCCAAATCAAATTTGTTTGAGTACATTAATACATGTACTAATTGTTGTTCATCATCTGGGTCGTGCCCGATATCAGACATCAAAATAAACCTGTTTTTTTTCAAACTTTGATTATCCTGAAGCGAATCAATAATATCTATTTTATCAGATGCAGTGTTATGGTTAACACAGGACATTGTAAAAAAGACTATAAAACCATATATGATCAACTTACTATTCATCGTTTTAATATCTGCGTTAGAACAAAAATTTTTATCTGAATTCTTAATTTACCGTTAATACAATTCTTCTATAATCGGTTAATGATACGATTGGGTTTTCATCTTTTAATTCCAAAATAACATGGATGGTTTTTCCTTTGGCATCGGCTGGAATAGATAATTCTAACTTAGGTTTTGAAGCATTTTTAATTAGAACATCACCTTTTTTATATGTTCCCACTTCAGGATAAACCCACCAATTATATTTTAATGTATCACCATCTGGATCCATAGAATCTGAAGCATCAAGAGATACTGTTTCACCAGCTTTGGTATTTAAAAAATGGATTTTTTCAGAATGATCTCCATTTATCGCTGCAACGGGATTATGATTTGCTTTTTCAAAAGGTAGGATGCACCAATCCATTCTTGCTTGAAAATCATTAAAATAGGCTTGTCTCCAGCGCCAAACGGGTGTATAAATTGAATTATAGGTTTCGTTGGTTTCTTGGTCTTTCCATGCATCTGAAACTTCAGTGTACACATAATAATCGCCATAAGTGACTTCATCTACTTTTATACTCGCATGTCTTGAAGGTACGTTCTTTATTTTTTCTTTTGAAAACCTACCACTCCAACTGCCCCAACTCGGTTGGTTGATATCAGACAGTCCTTGATGTATAAGTCCTAGCCAAGGTATCGTACCACCACCTTCTATAAAAACCAATTTACCGGTTGGCGTTTCTCTAAGTGGAAATAAGCCGCCTAATGCGCCATGATTTTTTATATGTTCTAAAGCCCATTGATGCTGCCCCGTGGCATCGTAAGAATAAGGTTTCCATGTGTGCGGTCCTTTTTTATCATCATCATTGCTATTTCCCCAAGCCCAAGCAGGACCACCGTAAGCATAGGTTTGATAGTTACTTCTTGTCCAATGTATTTCTGGATAATTGGCACATATCCAAGCACCTGCATTGTCTTGTGCACCATTTTCAAATACTCTTAATTTCTTTAAAACTTTTAATAAATCCGATTCGGTGTGTGCGCTTTTATAATCGTTTAAAGCCTGTGTCAATGTGTTAGAACCAGCATTTACAACAATGTAAATTAACCGTGAATCTTCTTTTTCAAAAGCTTTAATTAATAGTTTAGAGCCCGCTGTACTATTACCTTCGCCAACGTCATCCATACCATAACCTGGTTGTCCTGAAGCTACAATAGATTTTAAATAATCTGGTTCTGGCCAACCTTTTGCGTGAGTCTTTAAATTTTCAACAACCTTTTCATAGCCATTAATTAAATTCATAAAAAGATCTGGATAGAGTCTTTGGCGTTCAACTAGTCTATGTTTATCATGTAAATATTTTCCGCTAACAGCAATTAGTCCTTCTAAATCAAATTCATTAGAGTACATGAGCATGTGCATCATTTGTTGTTCTTCATCGGGTTCATTACCCATATCTGCTAGGATTATCAATCGATGTTTGGAAACCTGAGCCTGATTTATAAAACTTATCAGAATTAATCCAAAAAAGCAAAATATTTTACTTAGGTTCTTCATTATAGTTCTGAATTTGCTATCTCAATATCCTGTTTCACCCATTCTGTTGTTTGTTCCCAGTCTACAATACCAACTCTGTTTGTCCATAATGGATTGTGATTTTGTTTTAAAGCCTGATTCGTATATTTTTCCCAAAAAGTTAATGCCTTTGTTAATTCTTCAATAGCTGCTAGTTGATACTTCTTGTCTTCAGATTTTCGATATAAGGCAAGATGTGTTGAACCAGCAATTTTATGCGCATAATATTTGCCTAAATAAGAAACTGTTTTAATATCGTTTATAGTAAATTGTAATTCTTTGTTCCCATTATCTTCTACCGCTTTTATATCTATTAGTGCTTTATCAGAAACATCTTGAAGTTTTTGAGTCACATCAAAAGGCGTTTTTAAAGTGGTTGTTTTACCTTCTGAAATCATCGTAACATAATCTGGTATAGATTGATTGCCTGATTTTGGGTGTACACCTAAAGAAATAAAACGGTTAACATCATGAAAACCAGTATTGTTACCCGCTTGTTTTGGGCGACTTTTACAACCTTCTATATACCATTGAAAGTCCAATGCTCCCCAATGAAAACCAGTAGTTACAGGATATACCATAGAGGCACTTTGCCATGCGGAAAATAATTTATCTGTATTTATTCCATTGAATTTATCAGAAAGTAAATCTTTAAAACGTTTATTTTTTAATGTAGGGTCATAACTTAAGCGTCCCCATAACAACCATTGATACCAGTGTTTTGACACTTCTAGTTGATTAGGAATTTCTGGGTTTTTAGTTAAAAAATCGCGTCCCCATATCCATTGATCCGACCCAAAATAAATGCCTTTTGCTACATCATAAGGTAAGTTCTCGATAAATTCTCTGGTAAAATCTGGAGCGCCCCATCTAAAATAAAAGGTATCGTCGTTTCTAAGTCCCCAAATGGTTTTCATACCTTTAATTTGGGCAACATAATTTGAGGCTTCATGATAGGGTTGCTTAGTGGCACTATAAACATGAGCTTTAGCATATTTAAAACAGAATAGAAATTCTACATTATCTGCTTCAATTACCGACTTGAACTTTTCCGCTATTTCTCTAGCTCCAGATTGATGTTGCCTATGTATAAATTTAAATTGTCTGTCTGGCATTTCTTTAGCGACATCCAATATTCCCATGGCATAAGTATCATAAGCCCACTCCTCTCTTTCTTTGTGGTTTGCGCCTTTCATATTCTCACCGGTAGTTAACCCTATTCCTGCTAAATCTGGATAGGTTACGAATAGCTGTTTTATACTTTTCCTGAAATAATCTGTAGTTATTTCATTATCTATGTCATCGGTTATACCATATTTTCTCTGGGTGCCGTAATCAAAAATATTCCATGTAATCATATGAAAGTCTATATTTCGTGTCTTACCGTATGCCATCACTTTTTTCCAAAATTCAATTTTTTCATCTATAGAAATGATTTTTATAATTTCAGGGTTTTCAAGAATTTCTGGTGCATCAAACCCGATAGCCATAAGGCTATAGTTTTCTTCCCATTTTATAGTAGAGCGTTGTATATCATCTAGGGCGATATCCTCATAACCAGGTACTTTTACCAAGGATGGAAACGGATGCAAATTCCAAAGAGAAATATAATTATAACGGTAACGCGCCATGGTATCTATGTAGTCTTTCCAGAAACTAAAGTCCCACATGTGTGATATGTTATTTTGTGCAGCGTCTGATACATCTGTATAACTAGGCGTTCTAACATCTAGTGGAATATTAAATTTTGGCCCACGCATTTCCATATAAGGATTACGTGTTATATTTTCAACACCTTCGAATCCGTATAATTTTATTTGTTCGGCTAATTCTAAAGTACCGTACATTAGTCCAGCTTCGTCAAAACCTGTAACTTCTATTTTGTTGCCCTGTTTTTTTATTAAGAAGCCTTCTTTTTGTAAAGGTGCTAGTGTATCAATTTTTAATGTAATATTAGATTGATACTTTTTAGTATTGTTAGCTTCAATATAATTAGCTCCTAATACGTTTTTTAAATCTTGTAAAGCAAAAAATACTCGAGAATCTTTTACAGTATTATAAACGCCTGTTTTATTCCATTCTTTTGAACAAGAAAAAAAACAAACAAATAACGATATTAGAAACAAATACTTAATAAGACTAAACTTCATATTTATTTTTAAAAATTAAATATGACATTAAATATATTATAATACGTTCAAAAGTGTATCCTGTTCTATACGGTTACTAATCAAAATAAATTTAATTTATTCCTATTTGTAGAATTCCTTATGATTAATTCAGATTTTAATACTTTATGAGTTATATCCTTATTCTGATTATTTATTCTTTGAAAAATTAATTTAGCAGCTTCACAACCCATTTGAAATGCTGGCTGATCTATACTCGTTAATGATGGTTCTAAAAGTTCGTTAACTGGCTCATTATTAAAACCAATTACGGCTAAATCTTCTGGAATTTTAAGTCCTCGTTCTTTAGCTGCTACCATAGTTGCTATAGCTATTTGGTCGCTAAATGCTAAAATACTATCTGGTGGACTTGGGGAATAAAGCAATTTTCTTGCAGCACTTAAATTGCTCTCTTTCGTGAAATTACAATATTCAATCTGTTTTTCATCCAATAACATTTCAGCATCACTTAAAGCCTGCTTATATCCCAACAATCTTGTATTACTTATCTGAAGCTCCTTAGGCCCACCTATGTACGCAATTCGCTTACAACCAATAGATAACAAATGCTCGGTAGCATCAAAGGAAGCTTTAAAATTATCAATAACCACTTTATCTGTTACTACTTCATCGCATTGCCTGTTAAATAAAACCAATGGTATATTGTTTTCTTTAAGTTCTAAAAAATGACTAAACGCTTTTGTTTCGCCAGCAAGAGAAACTATCAACCCTGAAACCCCAATTTTAATAAGTTCTTCTGTTAGGTTTTTTTCTCTTAAGTAAGATTCATCAGATTGACAAATAATGATGTGCATATTATTTTCTTCTGCTACTTTTTCTATGCCGCTAATAGCCATTGCATACAAGTGATAGGTGATTTTTGGAATTATAACACCAATAGCATTGATTTTTTTTGGCAGAACAGTTTCAGGATATTTACTTGTGAAATAATTTAAATCAGTAGCTGTTTTTAAAACTTCATTTCGAACAGATTCACTAATTCTAGGATTATTTTGAAGTGCTCTTGATACTGTAGAAGTAGAAATTTCTAAAATATCAGCAATATCTTGTAATGTTATTTTCTTTTTCAATAGTCAAGTTTGAGTCTTGCGAAAGATATTAAATAAATTGTTTTTGCGCAAAATATTGCGCAAAAATTTAAATATATTATAATAATTCAATGAGAAATTTTACTTATTTATGCTATATTTGTTACCAAATTTTATGAAACAAGTACATTATGCAATTTATTGCGCAAATATTATAAAATAAATAACTATTATTAAGATGAGTAAAAATTACAACATAGCAGTTGTTCCTGGAGATGGTATTGGAAACGAAATTGTACCAGAAGGCTACAGAGTTTTAGAAGCTGTAGCAAAAAAATATAACTTTAATATGACCTCTCAAATTTTTGATTGGGGTGCTGGATATTATTTAAAAAACGGCAAATTTCTTCCAGATGACGGACTAGAAACCCTAAAAAAGTTTGATGCTGTATATTTTGGCTCAGTTGGTTTGCCAGCGGTTGATGATACACTTCCTGCAAAAGATTATACGTTTAAAGTGCGAGCTAACTTCAACCAGTATGTAAACCACAGGCCAGTGAGAACATATCCTGGTGTTACACGCCCACTAAGAACAGAAAAACATATTGATTTTGTTATTGTTAGAGAGAATGTGGAAGGTGAGTTTGTTCAAATGGGAGGACAATTTTTACCTGATTCTGCAGACGGCATGGGAATTGACACTAGTGTTTTTACTAGAAAAGGTATAGAACGTGTGGCTCATTATGCATTTAAACTAGCCAGAAAAAGACGTAACAAATTAACACATATTACTAAATCTAATACGCTAATTAATAGTTTGAGTTATTGGGATCGTGTCATTAAAGAAGTAGCGGCGCAATATCCAGATGTTGCTCACGACCAAATGTATATTGATAACTGCACTGCGAGTTTTGTTTTAAAACCCGAAGTTTTTGATGTAGTTTTAACTACAAATCTTTTTGGAGATATTTTAAGTGATTTAGGTGGTGCAGTTATGGGAAGTTTAGGTTTAGGTGGAAGTGGAAACATCAATCCTGAAAAAGAATTCCCATCAATGTTCGAACCTATCCACGGGTCGGCTCCAGATATTGCTGGTCAAAATATTGCAAACCCTTACGGCCAAATATGGTCGGCAGCATTAATGCTTGAACATTTAGGAGAGATTGAAGCAGCTAACAATATTATGGAAGCTATTGATAAAAGTACCACATCAGGAGTACTTACTGTAGACTTAGGTGGAAGCGCAAGCACTACAGATGTAGCAGATACAGTGATTAAAAACTTATAATTTTAAATGAGTAACATAGTAGATCTTACTTTAACTTATACGAATCGTTTTACTGGTTTTTCAAAAGAAACTAGTAAAACGATTGATAAAGACGGATGGAATGCAAGTACACTAACATTTTACTCGCACTGTGGCACACACATGGATGCACCCATTCATTTTAACATAAGTAATCAAACTATTGACGACATCCCAGTATCCAACTTTGTTGGAAAAGCATGGGTTTTAGATGTTAGAAATGTAGGCTCAAAAGGACTCATAAATCCTGAACATATTTCTAAAGAGATATTTCAAGATTTTAAGGAAGGAGATAGCCTAATTTTCTGGACAGGCTGGTCAAAATATGTAAACACGCCAAAATATAGAGATGAATTACCCAGAATAAGCGAATCATTAGCCTTATGGTGTTTAGATAAAAAGGTTAAAATGATTGGTGTCGAGCCACCATCAGTCGCCGATGTTAATAATATTGAAGAAGTTACAAAAATTCATCAAATCCTATTAAAAGGCGTTGTTATTATTGAGGGGCTTACAAACCTCGAAAGTTTACAATCTAATTGTGTTGAATTAATAGCACTTCCTTTAAAAATACAAAATGGAGACGGTGGTCCTGCACGTGTTATTGCCATTGAAAAATATTAATGAGCATCTCATTAAAACACATATCAGAACAATTACCTTTAGAAGACACTTCTGATTATAGAAGTTTGAATAAAACAGTATTTAATAACTCTAATAAAACGTGTGTTGTTATAGATGATGATCCAACGGGTAACCAAACCGTTTATGATATTCCGCTTTTAACGCAATGGGATGCAGATAGTATTATAAATGAGTTTAAAAATGAAACACCTGTTTTCTTCGTATTGACGAATTCAAGAAGTCTTACTGAAGAAAAATCCACATTAATTTATCAGGAAATTTTAAAAAATATTTTAAAAGCTTCTGAAATTACTAAACGCAATTTTACTATTATCAGTCGAAGCGATTCTACGTTAAGAGGTCATTTTTCAGAAATAGAAACCATAAAACAATCCGAACATTTTAATGATGCTATGACCGTTTTTATTCCAGTTATGTTTGAAGGCGGACGAGTTACGGTTAACGATATTCATTATATCAATGAAAATGAGCACTTAATTCCGGTAAACCAAACCGCATTTTCTAAAGACCATACGTTTGCATACACTCATGCGAATTTAAAAGCTTACATTGAAGAAAAAACTAAAGGCCGCATCAAAACAGATGCTATTTTTTCTTTAGACATTGAATCCATACGTCCTCTGGGTGTTAAAGCATTAAGCACTCAAATAAGCACTATTGAATCTGGAAAGTTTTGTATTGTAAATGCATTAAATTATAACGACCTCGACAAAGTTGCACAAGCTTTATTACTTGCTGAAAAATCAGGAAAACAGATTATTTATCGATCTTCAAGCTCTTTTCTTCCTTCATACATCGGACAAAAACCAAGACCATTATTGACTTCAAAAACACTAGTTGGTTCTAAAACAGGAAACGGTGGATTGACCATTGTTGGTTCTTATGTCCCTAAATCATCTTCTCAACTTAAGCATGTTATAGATAACACCTTTAAAAAAGAACTCATAGAAATAGATGTACAAGTTATTTTGAGCACTGTAGCAAAAGCTTACTTAGCATCCATAATTTCAAAAATTGATACCACTATTGAAAACGGTAAAGATGTGATAGTTTACACAAGCCGAAAATTAATTACAGGAAACAATGCAGATTCAAATATTAATATAGCATCAAAAGTATCTCAGGCTTTAGTTGCTTTAGTAAATAGTATAAAAATTCGTCCCAAATATCTTTTAGCCAAAGGTGGTATCACATCACATGATTTGGCTACAAAAGGATTAAACATGCAACGCTCTAAAGTTTTAGGACAAATACTTTCTGGTGTTCCTGTCTGGGAAATGGGAGCAGAAACTAAATTTCCAAAATTATTATATATTGTTTTTCCTGGCAATGTAGGTAACGAAAAATCACTTTCAGAAATAATACAAAAACTATCATAATTATGAGCAATACTCACATTCCAAAAAAAAGATACGGATTCTTTGCAGGGTCTTTTTTAATAACATTGCTGTTATATATAGACCGTGTTTGTATTTCTTCAGCTAAAGACTCTATTAGTGGTGATTTAAACTTGAATGATATAGAAATGGGTTGGGTACTCAGCGCATTTGCCTTAGGTTACGCCTTATTTCAAGTACCTGGTGGTGCATTGGGAGATAAATATGGTGTTAGAAAAGTTATGACTTCAATCATGGTTATATGGTCTATTTTTACTGCTGCAACTGGATTTGCATGGAATTACATATCCATGCTTTTAGCACGGTTTATTTTTGGAGCAGGTGAAGCTGGAGCATTTCCCAACATTTCAAGAGCAGCATACTCTTGGGTACCGTTAAAAGAACGTGGTATTTTTCAGGGGATAAATTTTTCGGGATCCAGATTAGGAGCTGCATTTGCACTTCCGTTAGTAGCTTATTTAATTGATGCTTGGGGCTGGCGTAACATTTTCTATTTTTTTGGTGCTGTTGGTATTCTATGCTCCATATTATTTTATTTACTTTTTAGAAACAAACCTGAAGAACATAGTGCTATTTCAGAAACTGAAAAGAATTTCATAATTAAAAACCGTCAACAAGAAAAAGAAAGTACAAATAAAGGTTTACCAATCCGAAAAATTTTAAGTTCGAAAAATGTAATTCTAGCCATGATTCAATATATTGGTAGTAATTTTATTTTCTTCTTTATGCTAACTTGGTTGTTCCCATACATAAAAGCAAAGTACGATTTGAATTTAGTGACTACTGGATTTTACGCTATGATGCCATTATTAGCTGGAGCAGTTGGAAATTGGGTGTCTGGTTATACTGTTGATGCTATTTATAAAACGGGTAAATGGAAAGTATCTAGACAAATACCAGCTATTATAGGTTTTTGCTTGGTTGTTATAGGCATACTTTCTAGCTTATATATGGACACAGCGCTAGGTGCTGTTTTATGTTTATCAGTCGCAATTTTTGGTGCTGATATGACCCTTAGTCCATCATGGTCATTTTGTATGGATATAGGAAAAGAACATTCAGGTAAAGTATCAGGAATGATGAATATGGCAGGAAATATTGGTGCTTTCACAACTGCCCTAGCATTTCCTTATTTACAGTCATGGACAGGTTCTAACGACCCATTCTTTTTCTTGGCTGCTTTTCTGGGGCTAGTTGCCATTATTTGTTGGATATTTATGGATTCTACAAAACCAATACTTGATGAAAACTAAATTGAAAGGCGTAGCCATTGGCGCAGGTTATTTTAGCAAGTTTCAATACGAAGCTTGGACTCGTATTCCTGAAGTTGAGATAACGGCGCTTTGTAATTCGAATAAAGAACGTGCAAAAAGCATCATGGAACCCTACGGTGTAAAAAATCATTATACCGATTATAAGGAGATGATTCTTAAAGAAAAACCCGATTTTGTTGATATAATAACACCTCCGGAAACCCACTTTGAAATGTGCAAATTTGCGGCAGATCATGGTGTGCATATTATTTGCCAAAAACCATTAGCTCCAACATTTGAAGAATCTCAAAAAATAGTAGATTATGTCTCTAAAAAAAATGTGCGCTTTGTAGTGCATGAAAACTTCAGATTTCAACCTTGGCATAGAGAAATAAAAAAAATTATTAATCAAGGTGATATTGGGGACTTGTTCAGTTTGAATTTTAGAAGCCGTATGGGTGATGGCTGGGGAAAAGATGCCTATTTATCGAGACAACCCTATTTTAGAGATTATAAAAAACTACTTATTTACGAAACGGGTGTTCATTTTATAGATACTTTTCGTTACCATGCAGGAGAGATAAAAAGTGTATATGCTCTACTAAAAAGATTAAACCCTGTTATCAAAGGTGAAGATTCAGGATTGATGATTCTTAATTTTGAAAATAAATCGCACGCCATTTGGGATGCCAATCGTTATAATGAAAACAATTTTATAAAACAACGCTATACCTTTGGAGAGTATTTAATTGATGGTTCTAAAGGCTCTATTCGATTATATTCTGATGGAAAAATAACGATTCAAAAATTAGGTGAAACTGAAAAAAATCACATCTACATTCATAACGATATTGGGTTTGCAGGCGATTGCTGTTACATCTTCCAAAGAGATTTTGTAGATACATTGTTATCTGGTGAATCTTTTGAAACTAGTGGCGAAAATTATTTAAAGACATTACAAGCGCAGGAAGCCGTTTATCAATCTGCAATCGACAATGTTCCAATTTATTTATAAACAGTTTAAGATAACCGTTAGATTTAGCTAATCCTGTACAAATAGCTTTACTAAAAACATATCCCATAAATAAAACATGTTTTTTACAGATTTAGTTTTGGTTTTTATTTCTTAGTAAAACTCCAAATTTGCCCAATACTGGCGCCTCCCTTATCATCTTTTGCAACCACTTTAAAATAGTAGGTTGATGCAGAAGTTAAACTAGTAGCATCATAAGTAGTCTCAGATTGGTTATCAGCCACTTTAGTTGTAGGATCTGCATTTGTATCTAAATACACATCAAATGTTAGTGAATCTCCATCAACATCCGATGCCGACCAACTTAGAGTAGTACTAGTTCCATCTATTTCTGAGTTTAAAGCAGGTGCGACTAAACTTGGTGCAAATGGCAAATGGTTAGAAACACCATCGCCTTCAGTCAAAAACTGATTAACTGGAGAATATCCACTTTCTCCACCTTTACTATCTCTTGCACTTATGCGCCAATAATAAGATTTTCCTTTTGTTAAATTAACTAGTTTGGAAGATGAAGTACTGGTTCCTGTATGTGTAATTGGTGAAAAGGAACTATTTTCTGATACTTCAATTTTATAGGTTATAACATCTCCCTCAGCATCCGTTGAAGTATTCCACTCAAACACAACATTATTGTCAATACAAAGTGTATTGCTTAAAGGATATACCTGGGCTGGAACGGAAGGTGCTGTATTTTCTACAGGGTCTGGATCTTTTGGATCATCACCGCCACCACTACTACATGATATAAAAATGTTAACACTAATAACTATTAAAAATAAATACGACTTTTTCATGCTATTTTTTTATTACTTTAATAAATACTGGTTTCTTTGAATTCACTTTTACAAAATAGATGCCTTTTGGTTTATTCTGTAAATTTAATTGCACCTTACCAGCGTTTACTGTGTAGGTTTTAGAATCTATTAATTGAGAGTAAATATTATAAACTTCTAAATCTATTGCATCTATATTATTTGGAATATATAACTTAAATAAACCGCCTGTAGGATTCGGATAAGCCTTTATGTTCTCAAATAAGTTGATGGTTTTTAACATCTCGCCTTGGCAAGCTTCTTTACTTTTAACTTGAATATTATCGCCATGATTTACATCTACTGAAAAGCTAGATTGATAGGTTTCGAATAATTCTTCTCCATTCTTTAAAACCGTATAAGGTGCTAATCCAGATTGTACAGAGACTGTTGCAGATTGCTTGATTACGCTAATTTTGCCCGATAGACTTTCGGCCTCTTCTATGGTTACTTCATAACAATGGCTAAAATCCTCTCCAACTACCTCAATACAGAAATCAAAAGTTCCTGGAGGTAATCCTTCTATCGTTATATTTTTATTGAAATTATAGTCAATTCCATTAATAGTTACTTTATAGTCATGTGTAGCTCCTCCATTAATAACTAACTTACCATTAGCCATATTTGCACAAGTTTCGCCAACGGCTTGAATTGTAAAGTTGTCTTGACCCTTTGGATCCGCAGGAACTATATCTAAATCTATAATCTGCAAGTATAAAGGTTGGGCACTGCCTGAACTATCTTCCATTAAATAATAATACACTTTACCGTTTTCAATATGTACAACACCATGATCAAATTGTCTACCTGAAGTTGCTTCATAAACCCTCGTAAAATTATTTGTACCTCCTTCTGCTTTCTCAATAAAAACACGTTTACTACTTGTTAATCCTATTATAAACAATTCGTTGCCTGAAGTATAAAGGGCATCACCCCCAGGAAAATCTTCTGAAGTAATAAAATCTGAAGCACCAGAAGGCTTATACGTATGCAACCTTTTAGTAACATTATTTTCAAGATCCCGAACTTGACTTATGATATGCACATCTTCATTAGCAGTTACTGTCCAATCAAACCCACCAACAATGTGTACTTTATTTGCTTGTGTTGTAGCAACGTAATCTCCAGGCTCCATAACTTTTATAGGATCTGCATCCCATAATGGAAGATTAAAGGATTCACCTTTATAATTCTTCCAACCTGTAGCAGCCGTTTGATCATCTGAATAGGCATAATATACCCCGTTTTGGTAAAGATATTTATCATCATTGTTTGAAGACCTACGTTGAAAACCAAGGCGAAACTTACCGTTTACGTATTTCATATCACCGTAAAGCCCCCAATTATAAGTAATTCCGGGTTGGCTTCTTGCATTTAACCTATTAAAATCTATGAAGTTCCCCCATTCTCCAGTATTGGCATCATATTTTATAAACTTAAACATACCATTGTTATTTCCACCTTCACGCATAAGCATAAGAAGTTCTCCTTCATCATTCTGAAAAAATCTAGGATATGTTAGAGAGAGAAACTCTGACTGAGCAGCACTTCCAGGCATTCTTAAATGCTTAGGACTATCATTGGCGTTTTTAACAAATTTATCAAGTGTAAATTCAGCATCGGGTACTGTTGCCGCATTAGGGACTGAATATGAATATCTAAAATAATCATTTGATAAACTACCATCGGAAGGTCTTGATGGACTGTATGAATGCATATCGTATAACAAATGAATTGTACCATCTAAAGGGCTTATACCTATAGCTATGGTATTATGAGATTCGCCAATCCAGTATTGATTTTGATAACCAGTATGTCTGTGAGGAAACTCAATTGTTGCCATTGTACCTGTGATTATATTATATCTGGTTAACATGACATGACGGTCATTCTTTCCGCCTCTATACCAAGTCATAAATACATAATTTCCATAGGTTTTTATGGCATCACCGTGTGCCGATATAGTCCTACCAAAAAAATAGTCATAAGGTGCATTATCTCCAGAGTTTGCAGTACCACTTGAGACTTTACTACCGTCAAAATGCAAACCTAAGTCGGTAATTTTAATTTCATTTTCTAAAACTACTTGCGCATCTGAAATACTAGTAAAAACAAGCATTACAACTATTAACAAGTAGCCAAATAAGCTCTTTTTTTGAGCGTATTTTTTTTTCATAGCTTTTTTATTTTAGAGATATTTTTTATAAAAGTAATAGGTTTTTAAAAAAAACTATCCTACTGTATACTGTATGAAATTTTAATAAAACCACTAATACCATTTACTAATTTAATTGTAAACTCGTGGTTTTATTTTTCTCGCATTATTTGCCAATCGGTTCTTTTTAAACTTTTCCTTAATTGGATTCCAATGTAAAGTTTCATTAAGGTCATAAGCAATATTGGTAATATTACAGATACTTGCTGACCGATGCCCTGTTTCAACATCGCAAATAGGTTGTTTTCTGGATTTTATTGCAAATATCCAATCTTGATAATGATTTCCTTTATCCTTAAATAATTGCACTAAATCTTCATTTGCTGTAGTTATTAAGTTAGTAGGCGAAGTATCTAAATATTTCCTACTCACATCCATAGTGCCTAATTCTCCCATAAATCGCACACCCCAACCACGGCCAAAATCTTCATGAACCATCTCTATACCATTTTCATAATACATCTTTAAGCCTCTAACTGCCTTGGCATCATTAGGTGGAATATATGTAATTGGTCCTGTTTTATCCATATCAAGGCACCATTGGGCAATATCAAACATATGTGCTCCCCAATCTGAAAGAATACCTCCTGCTGTTTCTTTGTAGTTGCGCCATTTAGGATAGCCTTTTACAACTTTTGGAGCAACAAGGCTATTATATGGCAATAGTGGCGCTGGTCCACACCATAAGTTCCAATCTATACCTGTAGGTATAGGTTCACTTGGTAAATCGTATGGTTTTGCGGGGTCACCTACATTAACAATCACCTTTTTAATTTGCCCTAATTGCCCGCTTCTTAAGATGTTTTTAGCTTTTATAAAACGCCCCCAAGAGCGTTGCATACTTCCTACTTGCAAAATGGATTTATTTTTTTCAACAGCCTTAACCATGGCTCTTCCTTCCTTAATGGTATTAGTCATAGGTTTTTCGCAATACACATCTTTACCAGCATTCATAGCATCTATGGATTGTAGGGCATGCCAATGATCTGGAGTGGCAATTACTACGGCATCAATATCTTTTCTAATTATCAAATCTTGATAATCAGTATACGTTTTTACTCCGTTGTATCCAATAACTTGCCGTTTTTCAGCATAATATCCTTGTACTATATTTTTAAACCATTCTTGTTTAGATTTCCAAACCTCAGCCCCAGCAACAATTTGCACATCTGTATTTGAAATAAAAAAATTAGCCAAAACACCACCTTGCTTGCCTAAGCCTATAAACCCTAAATTTATCTTATCGCTAGGTGCAGTAAACCCTTGACCCAATACATGACGTGGAATAATACTAACCCCACCAACTACAATCGCTGTGTTTTTTATAAAATTTCTTCTTGAAATTGTTGCGTTTTTTTGTATGGGCACAATTATATATTTTAAATTATTGTATTATGGCATGTAGAATACTTCCTCCAAAGGTAGAGAAACCGGAGAATTATCTGGATTTACTTCCATAATATCTGCCATAAAATCCCACCATTTTTTTACAATTGGATTACTTGCTAAATCTTGAGAGCCTCCTGCTCCTGATACTTTTTGAAACGCAAATAATGTACTGGTTTCTTCATCTAAAAAAATGGAATACTCGCTTACGCCATTATGCTTTAAAAGTTCTTTCAATTCTGGCCATAACTCATCATGACGCTTTTTGTAGGCCGTTTTTTGCCCTTTATTCAACTTCATTTTAAAAGCTAATCGTTGCATGTTTTTAATTTTAATTACAGTTATATAATAATGATGAAGCTTTCTTAGTTTTATTAAAACCTATTTCACAAAACTCTGCAATATTGAATTGGCTTCCAGCCTTAGAAAATAATTCTCTTAAACTTTTTTTAGCTTTTTCTAAACTATTTATTTGCTTGTATTCCCATTCCTTTTTACCTTTTACATAAGGTTTTAAAAACTCATAAGCGGCTTTAATACCGCCTCCTTTTTTAGGTACATAATTCCATAAATCTACATCAAGCTTTTTTCCTAAATATGCCAATTGCGTAAACCCTCTTAAATTCATGGTACTATAGGACAATGCTTTTGTTCTAGCCAATTCGTGTGGTTGACTTCCATCTGGTTCAATTTGTGTTTCAATACGTTTGGTTTTAACGTCTTCTAAAACCTGTTTTGCTTCATCATTTCTATTTAAAAACATCATGATACTTACTAACTGCATATCATAATACACCGCATGATTATTTTTAGTGTTTTTTTCAAAAACACCATTTTCACTAGTTTGAAGCCATTGCAAATAATCTGTAAACCATTGTCTTAAATCTTTACTGGTATTGGTATCCATTATTTTATTCATCTCAAGAATCTCAATAGCCGTAATAATGTTTGTAATACCTGCAAGTTCAATAATACCAATCCCTCTTCCTGTATTTTTTCCTGGTATGGCTTGGGCAAAATTTAGATTTGGATTCATTTTAGTGTCCTCATTTAAAAACCAAACTTTAAGCAGTTCTAAAGCTTTGATACCATATTTTTTTTTATCAGAAAAAAAATATGCCATTGCTAAACTGTTGGTGTTTTGAAACATTTTATTCTTAGTTTCATAATCAGTTGTTGCCTCGCGTGTTAATGGGTTAACTTCGCCATCTTTTCTAATCCATGGCAAACCATCTGGTTTATCAGGATCTGGCCACCAATAAGGACCAATGGAAATATAATCGTGTTTGTTGCCACTTGGAGGTGTTTGTGTTTTTTGAGTTACCGAAAAAACACCCTCAGATAAAGCCTTATTAGCTCTTTTTAGCAGTGCTTTATATACTTTAGAGAATTGAGGTGTGTGAAGTTTTGTTTTTACCTCTAAAAGCTTATTATACTCTATAACAGTTAACTTATGATTATTAATGTTTTTAATAGAATCAAGCTTATGAACTATCTGATAAGTTTGTATTCTATTATGAGCTTCACTAAAAGGCAGCCCTATTAAGCTCCATAAACAAATTGCTATAAATTTTGAAACATTAGTAATCATATATTATTCTATTAAATAAAAAAATCTAATCAAAAGCAATAGCATAGTTACATTTTTATACGATGCAATTCTACTTTACTTTAAGTATTACCTTCTGCAAATCCTTTTCCAATGAAGAAGATCCAGCAGAAATTGTAAACGTGCCAGGTTCAACAACCTTTTTCATGTCTTGATTAAGGACATTTAATTCCTCAAAGCCTAATTTAAATGACACCGTTTTTGTTTCACTGGGTTTTAAAGTGATGCGCTTAAATCCTTTTAACATTTTTAAGTAGCGCCCTACTGAAGCAAAATCGTCTCTTACATACATTTGCACAACTTCATCTCCTACTCTGTTTCCCGTATTGGTAACTTCAACCGAAACTGTGGTTGTTCCATCTGTATTAATAGTCGCATTTTCTAATTTTGGTACGCTGTATTTAAATGTTGTATAACTTAATCCATAACCAAAAGGAAATAATGGCGATTTGTCTGCATCTTTATACAGTCCTTTACCCGAACCTATAAAATCTGGACGCTCTAAATACGTTACAGGAACCTGCCCTACAGATCTCGGAAAAGATACTGTAAGCTTACCTCCTGGATTAACATCACCAAAAATAGCATCTGCAATAGCATCTCCTGAACGCATACCTAAATACCACGTTTCTAAAATTGATGGAATATTTTCCGCTATATAGTTTATAGTTAATGGACGCCCATTAATAAGCACCACAATAATGGGTTTCCCTGCTTTATGAATCGCTTCAACCAACTCGTTTTGGACACCATATAAATCTAAGCTAGAACGATCAACGCCTTCTCCACCTGTTCTTCTTGATCCACCAACTACTAATACAACTGCATCGGATTTTTTAGCAGCAGCAATGGCTTTTGGAAAACCAGCTTTTGAATTACTTAACAAATCACAACCTTTTGCATAATTTACCTTAACTTTTCCATCAACTTTATTGGTTATACCTTCTAAAGCCGACACATAATATGGTGGTAATCCTGAATAACCACCCAATAAAGAGTATGTGCCTTTTGCAGGTCGTTTTTCATCAGCATTTGGCCCAATAACTGCTAATGATTTTATTTTAGACATATCCAAAGGCAACAGATTATTATCATTCTTTAAAAGAATAATCGCCTTTTTAGCCATTTCGTAAGCATAGTCTTGATGCTCTTTTGTACTAACAATGGTATCGGTTTTAGCTTCTTTTAATTCTGAACCAAAAAGCCCTAATTTGTGTTTAGCAGTAAGAATTCTAGTTACAGATTGATCTACATATTTAACCAAATCTTGGTTTTTCTCTAAAGTATCTTTTAATATCGTTGAGTGATACGTGTAAAGTGGTAAATGCTTTCCTAAAACTAAATCCATATCTACACCAGCTTTTAAACCTAAAATAGCGGCTTCTGTTCTTGTTTCTGGGATAAAATGCATGGTTTCTAAACGACCAACATCATTATTATCTGAGACAATAAAACCATCAAACCCTAATTCTCCTCTTAAAACATCATTGAGCAACCACGTATTCATATGACATGGTACACCATTGTAATCTTGATGCCCTGGCATAACACAACCTACTTGAGCTTCCTTTACGGCTGCTTCAAAAGGCGGTAAAAATATTTCACGTAATCGTCGTTCAGATATATCACTAAATCCTCCATTTATTCCACGTCGGTTTTCAGGATAGCCCACAAAATGTTTTGCTGTAGTTAAAATATGATTTTCGTCTAATCGTTCTTCTCCCATACCTTGCATACCTTGAATGAATGCTACTCCCATACGTGATACTAAATAAGGATCTTCACCATAGGACTCTTCTACTCTACCATATCTTGCATCACCAGTAATAACATCTAAATTTGGCGAATAACAATGCGTGATATTTAAAGCACGTGCCTCTAATGCTGTCTGAGAAGCCATTTTTTTGATAAGTTCTGGATCCCAAGTAGAACCACATGCAATAGCTTGTGGGTAGACGGTTACACCATCGTACCACAATCCATGCAAACCTTCACCAAACTTCATAAAAGGTATACCAAGCCTATCATTGGCAGGTGCATCTTGTGTCATTTCTGCTATTTTTTCATCAAGCGTCATGTCGCTTATTAGTTGTTCTATTTTTTGAGCTAATTCTGAATCTTCTTGACTTACAGCTTGGTGTTCCTTTTTTGAATCACATGAAAAACAAGTGATTGTAATAAAGGTGATAAATAATACTTTTTTCATGAGTAATGTTTTAGTTAGTTTTAATTAAAATTTCGGATACCAGGAACAATTTTTATATTCAGTTCTTCTTCATCAAAAGGCCATTTTAAAACGATTAGTTTTTGATTATTCGCGTTCCAAATAAAATCTGAAGGATTTGCACCTTTTGAAGCCTTATAAGTTTCTATACCTACATTTTTTAAAGGATTATAATACATTACAAAATCGTTATTTATTAGAATTGAAAAGCCATCAGGGTAATGCCGATTGGCACCTATAAATATTTTAGAAGCTCCTTTAGTATTATCTGGTTTAATGTTTAAATCTAAGGTTCGTGTGGCATGATTAAATAAAAACGATTGAATATCTCCTGCAATAGTTTGCGGAAACGGTCTTGAAATAACGTCGGTAATATATTTACGTTCCACAGTTCCTGCATCTGTACTATCACTAAAAATAGACCAAGTTGAAGGACCACCCGGTAGAAAGTTTTGCATCGTTCTATTACCTAAAAACCATGCTTTTATGGAGCCCACACCCATTCGATCGAAAACTTCGGCTGTACGTATGTAAAGTTCTCTATACTTTAATTGCCCTAATTCACCTTCTACTAAAGTGTCGGTTTTTGCAAACGTTGGAAAACCCCATTCCCCAATAAGAATTGGTGCTTTTAACATACCTGATTCCTTTTCAAAACGATTCATGTTACGTGCTATAAAATCAATATCATTTTGATAAATATGTGGTGCAAAAATGATATTCTTTCTGTTTATTGGGGCTGTTATTTCAGAATATTGATTGTTATCTACTTTTTCTCCTTTATTCATGAAAATAGACTGAAACAGTATCATTTTATCCGCATTTATTTTTTGACTTTCATCAATTATCTTTTGATACAACGGAATGAGGTATTTATTTGTTAGATTTTCATAAGAAATATCCATCGTTAATTTTCTCGGTTCGTTAACAACATCGTATCCTAAAACAGCTTCATCATCGGCATACCTATTCCATATTACTTTCCATGCTTCTATATAAGTATCATATTCATTCTTTTTATTTTTCCAAAACTCTTCCCAAACAAATTTATCGACGCCATAAACGGTCATTTTAAAAACTGTTTTTATACCCGCATTTTTTCCAAATGCAACTAAAGAATCTAGCTTTAAAAGGTAGTTTGGCTCTAGCTTTCCACCAGGAAAATTACTTAGCTTACCCAGCTCTAATCGAATGACTTGTGTGTTAGCCCCCATCCTAACCATTCTTGAGTAATCATCACTATCCAAAAATACTTCACCTGCATGATCATTTGTATTAACTACAAAACCACGAGGTATAACATGACGCCCTTGCTCATCTCTTAAGCCATGTTTTATTTGTGAGAATGCAAAAAAGGATGTTAAAATAAACATCCAAAAAATAATTTTAAATTTCATTTAATTATAACTTATAGTTAAGAGCAAGATATACTTCTAAAACTAAATCTGTAACCTGTACTATGCTGATTTAACATAAAAATTATTCTATAAAAAAGACCAGAATAAAATTATTCTGGTCTTTTAAAACTAAACTAACTCAAACAAATTACTATCTATATCCATTATTTGTTGGATCTGACTCCAACAAAGCTGGGTTATTCTCTAACTCTTGTAAAGGGATAGGTAGCTTAACATGATATGGTCTAATATTATTTGCTGGATTCCAAAATCTAAATTCAAGATTCTGAACAACATCTAATAAAATACCCCATCTGATTAAATCATATCTTCTATGTGCTTCTGCTGCTAACTCCCATTTACGTTCATCATAAATAGCCTCTCTAAACTGTTGCTGACTAAGGCCTAAAATAGCTTCGGCTTCACCCTGAGTTGCAAAAGCACGCTCTCTTATTTCTCTTATATATTCAAAAGCAGCATTAGGATTACCTCCTGGTCGCTCGTTTTCACACTCTGCTGCCATTAGTGCTACATCTCCTAAACGGAACACCATTCTATTGTCAGAGTGGTTAAAACGAGGTGATCTATCTAACTCTAAATTCCAAAATTTTGCCATGTAAGGAAAAACTAAATCAAAACCTAAATAGTTATCCACGATGTTTAACTCTCTTCTTAAATCATTCATTGGGAATTTTTCTGCAAAGTCCTTTGAAGCCACTTGCAATCCAGTTCCATTAAACGCTTCTCCTCTAGCTGCTAAAGCATCTCCTAACGCACTTCTTTCATCTGTATTTAACGGCTCATCCCTTAAACGTGGATTAAACATACTTGGTCTCCAGTTATTATTACCTGCAAATGATCTACCTGGGAATGCTGGATCAAATTGACTATTAATATCTCTTGCAAAATCTAATGACCAAATAATTTCTGCGTTATATTCGTTAAACTGATCGAAAACTTCATTGTAGGTAGGCAGCAAAGTATGAGGCGATTGGTTTAAAATTTCCAAACACTTATCTAAACCTTGTTGCCATTGTTGTTGCTTCATATAAATTTTAGCCATAACTACTGCTGCTGCCCACTTTGATGCTCTACCACTTTGATCTCCAGTATAGGCATCTTGTAAATTGTTTTGAGCAAATTGTAAATCTTCTAAAACTCCTGTAATTATAGTTGCTTCAGGAGCTCTTCCTAATGAACTAATTTCTTCAAGAGTTAAGGCTTCAGTATAATATGGCGCAGCACCCCAAAGGTTAGTAATATGCCAATAGCATAACCCTCTAATAAATCTGGCATCCGCTATGATATCAGTGCGAACATCTACATCCCCTACAGCTTCATTATCTGTTACCCTATCAATAATTACGTTTGCATTTAATATGATTCTGTAAAGGTCTTTCCAAGTATCGGAAACACTCATTTTTTGAACAGAAACATCTGCCAAGGCTTCATTCAAAGAATAATTTCCCATGGTCTCTAAAAAGTTTGCTGCTCTATTTGGCTCTATAATATCTGCACCGTTATCATAAAACCAATCTAATCCGCCCTGTCCATATAAAGAGTTATTCTTCAATATAGCATACATACCTTGTACGGCTTGTCTTGCGTCATTCTCTGATGCAAAAAAGGTTTCAGGTGAAATAAGCGCTTTTGGGTCTTCTTCTAAAAAACTTTCACAACTAAAGCATGCAAAAGTTATAAAGATGTATAAAATTAAATGTTTTGTTTTCATATTATTTTTTTTAAAAAGTTACGTTTAATCCAAGTGTTATAACTCTTGGGTTAGGATATTGGGCACTAATATATCCCTGTAAAATATTATCCCGACCAAAATTACTTGCTTCTGGATCAATCAATCTCGTTTTAGACGATAACCATAAATTAGTTCCTGAAAAATAAACGGTTGCATTTTTAATACCATCTAATCCCATTTTATCCACATCAAAATTATAAGCTAGTCGCAAAGTTTTCAAACGAATGTGCGATCCATCTTCAACATACTCAGAGTTAGGTATTGTATTAGTTACAGAATCCGCTCCTGCTCTAGGAATATTGGATGTTGGGTTATCTACAGTCCAACGGTTACGTAAATCTCCAAATTTTACAGTTTCACCACGATTAAAGTAATTATTACGCATTGATAAATTATATACTTCGTTTCCTTGAGTTCCCTGAAAGTAGAAAGAAAAATCCCAATTCTTATATGAAAAGTTGTTTTCAATTCCAAAGATTAAATCTGGAAATGGACTACCTAACACTACAGCATCTTGAGTTGAAGCTATACCATCTCCATTTAAGTCTTCAAAATGCGAACCTCCAACAACTTGAGGGTCTGTTCTACCTGAGGCATCTATTTCTTCCTGACTTTTCCAAGTCCCTAGATACCTTACTCCTGTAAAAGCAGGAACAGACTCTCCCACAATTAAACGAGTATTACCTGAGCCTAAAATAGGATCTGCAACAATATCAATAAAATCTACACCACCAAGGTCTAAAATTTCATTCTTATTGGCTGATAATGTTACGGTTGAGTTCCAATTAAAATTACTAGTACTCACATTTGTAGAGTTTACAAGTAATTCCCATCCTGAATTTTTTAAAGATCCAATATTTTGTAATTGACTATTAAACCCAGTTTGTCTTGGAATGGTAACATCTAATAATAAATCTTCGGTTTCTTTATAGTAGTAGTTAAATTCTGTAAATACTCTACCACCAAACAAAGATGCTTCTAATGCAATATCAAATGAACTTGTTGTTTCCCACTGTAAATTAGGGTTTGAAGGTCTACCTAAAGTTAAACCTGGTACTTCTACTCCGTTAAGCGTTGTATTCGCCTGTGTTAACAGTCCAAAGGTACTGTATGGATCAATGGCTTGATTACCCGATTTACCCCAACTCGCTCTTAATTTTAAGTCTTGAAATATATCTTGATCTTGCATAAAATCTTCTTCAGATATTTTCCAAGCACCTGCTACTGAAGGGAAAAACGCATATTTATTACCTTCTGCAAAACGAGAACTACCATCTGATCTTCCTACTAAAGTTAAAAGGTATTTATCTTTATACGAATAGTTTAATCTTCCGAAAAAGGATGCGATTTGAAACCCGGTAAAGTCACTACTAACTACCGATCGGGTAGGGTCTGAATTACCTAAATTATTAAATCCTGTCGCGTCACTGGTAATACCGAAAGCTTCTGCCTGTGCTATTTCTGTAGATACTTTTTGAAAAGAAGCACCTGCAAGAGCGGTAATACTATGATCTTCGCCAAAATCTGATTGGTATTGTATCGTATTTTCATTGTTCCACCCATTACTATTAACTGTACGTACGCTAGCACTACCTTGTCCAGTATCTCCTATTGAAAGTAAATCTGGTGCTTGACTAGATCTGAATATGTTTTGTTTCGTATTGTTAAATTCTGGACTAAATGTTGAGCGAATAATCCATTTTGGTGCTGGACTATACTCTAAATAAACCGTTGCTAATAAGTTGTTAGTAAAGGTTTCATTAATGTTTAATTCTCTATTAGCTAAAGGGTTTGAAAATGGAGAACCCACAATTTCATTAAACCCGTTATAGGATCCATCGTCATTAAAAACAGGTTGTGTGCGAACAATACCAAAAGCAGCCTGACTATAACTTGCTAGTGGATTATCTTGTTCTAGTCTAGAATAATTTAATCTAAATCCTGCTTTTACTTTGTCGCTTAGTTTAATATCTAAATTTGTTCTGAAAATATATTTTTCAATACCAGAACTCTTTACAATACCTTCTTGATTAAAATAATTTAATGACGTGTAATAATTAACATTATCCGAAGCTCCAGCAATTGAGACATCTGCATTATAAATTGGAGCAGGTCCTAATACTAAATCTACCCAATCATTATCAGGATAGGTAGATGGATCATTTGGAAATGGTTCTGCAGCTGATCTAAAACGTGCACTTTCGTTGTTGTATTCTATTTGTTCTGCTTGAGAAAGCCTATCTGGTATTTCTGGTAAAAATTGTGAACTCGTGTAAAGATTTACACTTATCTGTGGTTTTCCAACTCCTACTCCAGAACCACTTTTTGTAGTTACTAAAACAACACCATTCGCACCCCTAGAACCATAAATAGCAATAGAAGATGCATCTTTTAAAATCTCAATAGATTTTATATCGTTGCTATTAATATTATTAAGGTTGAAGTTGGTTCCAACAACAATACCATCAATAACCCAAAGTGGCTCGTTACTTCCGGTAATGGAATTACCACCCCTTACTCTAATTACAGTACCTGCACCAGGTGCACCACTAGTTTGTGTAACTTGTACACCAGAAGCTCTACCTTGTAAGGCTTGATCTACCCTTGCTACAGGTATGGCTGTTAAATCTTCAGCACTTACAGAAGATACAGAACCTGTTAAATCTGATTTTCGTTGTGTACCATATCCAATTACAACGACCTCATCAAGTTTATTGTCTTGATCTAGAGTAACGTTAATTTGAGTTTGATTGCCAACTAGCACTTCTTTTGTTGAGTATCCTAAATAGGATATTGAAAGTGTACTCTGAGCATCTGCTTCAACAGTAAAGTTACCGTCAAAATCTGTAGTTGTTCCTGTAGTTGTTCCTTTAACAATAACAGTGGCACCAGGTAACGGCTGTCCATCTGCTGTTACGGTACCTGAGACCGTTTGTGCATTTGACATTGCCATACATGACAATACCAAAATCGCACACATCCAAATTTTCTTCAAATTTGAATGAGATTTTAGTGTAATTTTTGAATTCATAAATATTTAGTTAATTATTTGTTATTATCCAAATATATTTTCTGAAATTATAAATAGTATCCTGCACTTACCTGTTATGCACTGTGATGGTACATTGATTTTTTTCAACCTTATATTGATGAAAATCGCATATAATTACATTTATTTTTTCTTTAAATTTTTGATAAAAAAAATAGAATCACCTAAAAAATCACTTTAAAACGATTAATAATATCAGTATACCCGTTGTGCATTTTGGTTTATTTGGCTAAATTAAATGTCAGTTCGAGTAAATTTCACACATTAAAATGAGTAGAATTCACTCCTTTAGATTTGTTTTATGAAATGATTATATTAAAAACGGAAAAGATACACTATCAATGCACAACGGGTTCAGTATATTTATTACTACAGGACAGTACGGGTTACTTTAATAAACTCTAAATAATATCTTTAAAAGATGAAATAATATTAAAACCTAACTGTATTAATTTTATACAAATGAGAAAAAACAAAGTGATTTTTCAGATTTTAATTGCTCTTATAATTAACAATACTGTCCTAGTAGCTCAGGATAATAATTTTAACAAATCAATAATTAATGATGCCATAATTTTTGAAGAAAAAAATGAAATTGTAGCTATTGAAGCAGAATTTTTTCATCAACAAACTTCTACCGATATCAGACAATGGTATAGAACTTCTAAAAATGAATTGGCAAAAGTAGGACGTGATGATGATGAGCAACATAGTGATAAAGCAAGCAATAATACCTATCTTGAAATTTTACCAGATACTCGTGTTACACATGCAGACAAATTAATTCATGGTGAAAATTTTTCTAATGAAGCAGGTAAAATGGCCATTTTACATTACAAAGTTAATTTTAGTTCGCCGGGACGCTATTTTATTTGGGTACGTGCTTTTAGTACCGGAGGTGAAGATAACGGGCTTCATGTTGGAATAAATAATATATGGCCAGAAAGCGGACAAAGAATGCAATGGTGTAAAGGTAAAAACAAATGGACTTGGGAAAGTAAACAACGAACAAAAGAAGTACACTGTGGGATACCTCATGCTATATATTTAGATATTGATAAAGCAGGCGTACACACTGTACAATTTAGCATGCGAGAAGATGGGTTTGAGTTTGATAAATTTATTCTAACAAAAGATATTAATTACGTACCCATTGAAAAAGGCCCAGAAACAGCATTAAAACAGGGAAAACTAACTAATCAAAAATCGTATTTCAAAAAAGTCTCTAACGCTTTATCTGAAAACAAATATATAGCAGCCCAAGAATTTCCGATTGAAGGAACAAATTTTTATAAAAACGGAAAAAATTGGTTAGCCATTAACCCTGAAAAACACAAAAAGGCGCAAACATCAAAAATATTTAATTTTGAAAGTGGAACGTATGATATTGTATTTGTTGGTGTTGGTGAAAACGACGGCCAATCAGAATATGAAATTCTAATAAATAATAATAAAATTCGCAGTTACGCGCCACCGTTAAGCAAAAATTTGTTTGAAGAGGGTAAATTATTTAACCTGCTTTTGGAAAATATAAATATAAAGAATGGCGATAAAATAACTATAACAGCCCAAGTGGATTCGGATGATATTGAATGGACTAGAGGACGATGGGCAGGTATCATTTTCGCTCCTTTAGGAAGAGGCAAAGAAATTCAAGAAGCTTCGTCTTCATTTACTCAAGACTAAAAATTAACAAATCATTTCAAAATACATTTATTGCATAAATTCAATAAAAGTTAAAAAATAAAATTTTAAAATGAATACTAAAATTGTACTAATTCTATTGACCTTTTTATTAATTTCTTTTTCCACTTTTGCGCAAAAAACGAACCCTCCAAAAGGTAGAATAGCAATAGTAGCTGATGGAAACTCACCAGATCCTGACGATTTAGGAGGAACTGCTATTAGCATTGCTTTATTGAGAGCTGCTGGTTTAGAAGATAGATTAGTACACTATTCTCATAGTTGCGATTTAGTTAGAGATGATCGAATTTCAGAAAAGGCTGAAAAAGAGCGCCACCATTTAATGCAAGTAACTTGTGATATGACAGCGAGACGTTGGGGCGGTTTTGGTAACTTAACATTTTATGATGCTATTTGGCAAAAAGATGACACTATTAATGATTTAGCCTGGGCTATAAACGCATCTACAGCCGAAGACCCTCTATGGATTATTGAAGCTGGCGAACCCGATATTATAGGTATGGCATTAAAAAAGACACCTAAAGAAAAACACAAGTTTGTAAAAGTTGTTACACATCACCCAGCCAATGATAATGCAGGCGATTTTTACACTTGGCAACAAATATTAGATTTTGGTATCGAGGAAGTGCGTATTCCTGACCAAAACATCAATTTGAAAGTAGGCATTGAAAAATGGGATTGGGCAAAAAATCATGCAGACCCAAGAATTCAGTTAATTTGGACCATAGGAAAAATAGCCGAAGTTGATAATATCGTTAAATTCCAAAAAGGAAAATGGGATTGTTCGGATGCTGGTATGATACTCTATTGGATTACTGGTGCTAATGTTAACGAAGGTTTAAAACAAGGTACTATTGAGGATGTAAAAAATTTATTGTCAAAATATATTAACGAAAACCCTGAAACTAAGAAAGGTTAATTGATTTCCCCTAATAAATCATAAATCGTTCGTCATACCGAACTTGTTTCAGTATCTCATTATTACGTTATTAATTTTCAATGGTTATGAGGTGCTGAAACAAGTTCGGTATGACCTACAATTAAAAAACAATCATTTCAAATGAAATTTAAACTTACATTTTTACTTTGCATAGCAATTTTAAATACCAACATCTCAATTACTCAAGAAAAAACTTTAAATGTTTTAGTGTTTTCAAAAACGGAAGCTTTTAGACATAAATCTATTCCAACTGGTATAGAATTTTTATCTACTATGGCTAATAAAAATAATTGGAGTATACACTTTTCCGAAGATTCAAATGATTTTAATATAAGGAACCTTTCAAAGTATCAAGTTTTAGTTTTTCTCAACACTTCAGGTAATATTTTCTCTGAAGAACAAAAAGTCGCCTTAAAAAATTATTTTGCAAGAGGTAAAGGTTTTGTGGGTATTCATTCTGCATCTGACACCGAAAAGCAATGGGATTGGTTTACTGACATGATTGGAGCTACTTTTAAAGATCACCCAAAAGTACAAAATGCAACACTTCATATTAATACAGATAGCAATCATCCTGCAATAAGCGGATTAAACAACCTAGAGGTTTTTAAAGACGAATGGTACAATTTCAAAAAACCTGTAGGTAAACATGTTTCTGTTTTAGCATCATTAGACGAGTCCACTTACGAAGGAAAAAAAATGAACACCAATAATCATCCTATTAGTTGGTACCATATTTATGATGGTGGATGCGTTTTTTATACTGGATTAGGGCATACCAATGAAATTTATAAAGACTCAAGATATTACAATCATATCGAAGGCGGTATTTTATGGGCTTCGGGTTTAAAAGAAGAACTAAAGCTCTCTAAAAAATGGACAAATTTACTATCTGAAGATTTACATGAAAACTGGGACGTCTTTATTGGAGCACCACATGCCACAGTTAAAGATTTAGAAGGTGTTAACCCAAATAGTGACGGTAAGAACTTTACCTCATTAGGTTTAAACAATGACCCAAAGCAAGTTTTTTCATTAAAAACCATAGATGGCGAACAAGTGCTTTGCATTTCTGGAGAGATTTATGGTGCTTTAACTACTAAAAAAGAATATGAAAACTACCATTTAAAACTTCAATTTAAATGGGGAGAAAAAGTTTGGGAACCTAGGTTATTGCGTGAAAGAGATAATGGCCTTTTGTATCATTGTACCGGCCCACATGGAAAATTTTGGAACGTTTGGATGCAATCGCAAGAATTTCAAGTTCAAGAAGGTGATATGGGAGATTATTATGCTTTAGCAGGAACCATAATTGATATTCCTTCAAATAAAAAAGAAGGAGAAAAAGAATTTGACTATTTAAAAAATGGCAAACTCAATACATTTTCCAGCGCTGTAAAAAAGTTTCCTGCACATTGCAATAAAGGTTTTGACAATGAAAAACCACATGGCGAATGGAATACCTTAGAGTTGATTTGTTTTGAAGGCATCAGTTTGCATATTGTTAATGGAAAGGCTGTAATGGCTTTGTTTAATTCAAGACATAAAAATTTAGATGGAGAAATTGTACCGCTTCAAAAAGGACGTATTCAAATACAATCGGAAGCAGCTGAAGCTTACTATAAAAATATAGAGATAAAAGCGATTAATAAAATTCCAAATAAATACAAAAAATATATTGAAAATCACATTAAAAAGTAATTGTGTAGTACGTTATTTAAAAATCAGAAAAAGTGAATCAAAAACCTAGTATCAAAGCATTAACTAAATTACAAATGCTTTAGTCTTATATTTCTGTATTCAATCTTCATAGGTGGGCCAACATGAACCTGAACACCTATATATCCTTTTAAAGCTCTATTGATCTCATCCAAATCGTTTACCTCACTAAATAGTACACCATTTACATAATGTTGCATTTTATTATCTTTTACTATAAGGTAAACTTCGTTCCAATCGTTGGACTTGACATTTGATTTTAGTTGCGATTTAGATTTAGTATCTGTAACAGTTCTAGTTTGCCAGCAGTTTTTCTTTACATTTTTACGCAAGTTACTTTCGGGTATGCTATCAGGCATCTGTGGAATGGTAACTATTTCACCAAAATAAGCCAGTGTAGTTCGCTTTTTCTCTTCGTAATTCTGACCTGTAAATCTGTTTTTTCCATCAATATCACACTGGTAGCCTTTTAATGCAAAAGGTATTGAATCTATAAGTTCACTTCTATAATTTATACCACTATTGCCAGATTCAGTTATTCTATATTCTAGCTTTAGCTCAAAATTTTCAGGCTGTTCTTTTTCGTAAATTATAAAAGAATTGCGTTTCAGTATATTTTCTGGCGTAACCTCACCTGTTAAAATACCATTTTCAACACGCCAATAGGTAAGGTCTCCGCTCCACCCTTCTAAATCTTTACCATTAAATATAGATTGAAACCCACGCTCTTGTTTAGTAAAAGAACTTAAATTTGAGTTAATCGCTGTTTGGGTTTTGTTTTTACATGATGAAACACAAATACCAATCAAGAAAAAACAAAGTATTAAACGCATATTTTTTATTTTAACAATTATTTTATTTAGCTATCATTTTAGATACCAACATACTTATTTACATATAAATAATCTTAAATCACTTCTTAAAGAAATGATTGTTATAAAATCTATACCTACAAGGTTTTAAAAACCTTGCAGGATAGTAAAACACTTTTTAATCTACTCTAACTTTACTTTTCCACCAATTGTCGTTAGGCTGAAAATCTTCTGAAAGTACTTCCAGTCTGTTTTTTTCTAACGCTGGCCATTTCTTATTTACAGTATTCTCATATGTTTTTTCTGCCTTTTTAACATCATATTCAGAATCTATATCTGGATATTTTGCACCCACTTCTTTTAACCACGCCATTAATTTATCACTCATTTCTTTGGTTATTCTTGGATGTTTAGCAATCATATTAAAGTCATCTTTTTCATTTGATGGCAATTTGTACAATTCATCATGCTCATCTTCCCAATAGTGAATTAACTTCCAACCATCTTGTTGAATAATCGATGCTGGTTCACCACCCTGATTTCCATAATGTGGATAGTGCCAAAATAAAGGTCTGTTTACATTTAATGTTTTACCCTCTAACAATGGTTTTAAACTAATACCATCTATATGCTGCTCTGGTTTTAGTGGCACATCAGCTAAATCTAATAAAGTGGGGTAAAAATCAGTATTAATTACAGGGAATTCTGTTTTAGAACCTCCTGAATTATGTAACCAAGGCACTTTAATAAAATACGGTTCACGTATACCACCTTCCCATTGATAGCCTTTACCTCCTCTAAGCGGTAAATTACTAGTAGCATAATTATCACCCGATGCAACACCTCCATTATCTGAAGTAAACACTACGATGGTATTATCATCTAATCCATTCTCTTTTAAGGCTTTTAAAACCAAACCAACAGCATCGTCCATGGTTTCGACTAAACCGCCATAAATAGGATTGTCTTGTACTTGTCTTATAGGTAATACGCGCTCCATTTGAAAGCCCGATTCTGCAATTACCATTTGTTCTGCCTTATCTCTATATTTTTTCCATTTGGCTTCTGTAGTTTGAATGGGCGCATGAACCGCGTAAAAAGATAAAAAAGCAAAAAATGTAGAATCTTTATGTTGTTCTATAAAATCTGCGGTTTCCTGCGCTAAACGCATAGTAAGGTTTTCACCTCTCTTTTTGTTTTCTAATTTAGGATTATTCCAAGGTCCGAAAAAACCACCTCTAGGGCTTCCTGCGTCAATACCCGCTATATTAATATCAAAACCATGATTTTCAGGATATGAGCCTTTGTCTCCTAAATGCCATTTTCCTGCAAAAAACGTTTTATACCCCACACCATTTAAGGCCTCTGCCATAGTAATATCTTCCTTTGGTAGTGCATGTATATATTCAGCAGGCAACATTTTATTGTATCTGTTTCTGGCTCTCCAATCGGTTCCTGATTTTGCTCCAATCCAATCTGTAATGCCATGACGCGCTGTAAACTTACCTGTCATAATACTAGCTCTGGAAGGGCTACACACACGACTTGCTGCGTAACCTTGGGTAAACATCATGCCTTCGTTTGCGAGTTTATCTACATTTGGAGTTTCATAAAATGTACTCCCCGTAACCCCTAAATCATGATACCCTAAATCATCGACTAAAATGAAAAGAATATTTGGCTTTTTGGCAATATTTTGATCCTGAGCACTTTCATTTTTAAACCCTAAAAACAATGGGATGATAAACAAATAACTCATTTTTTTTGTGATGAATACTGCCATTTTTAGTTTTTTGGTATTATGCTTTTACAACACTTTATTTACTTATTGCTGCTTTTGGCCCGTCGTAATCATAAGTAAACCAATCCACATCAATATAACCTGCATCATCTTTTTCGTTCCAAGAAAAGAATCCTAAACGATCACCCGTCCATTTTCCAAAGGCTATGGTAAATGTTGGGCCAAATGACTTATAGTTTTCACCATCAAAACTATATTCATAAGTTGCTTGATTACTATCGTTTGATGTTCGTATGTATAAATCATTACCCGTTATTTCAGGTCCTATGGTTTTTTCCGCCATCGGGTTCATATAAAACAAGTTTCTTTTTCCATCTTCATATACTTCTACTCCCAATACATTAAAATCGCCTCCGTATCTTACAAATCCAGCTAATTGATGTGCTTTCATACCCGAAATATCAAATTTAGCCACAGCGGTTCCTGTAGCTATTCCCATAATACGTTGGCTTAATGTATTGCTTGCTCTCCAAAAATCGGAATCAGACCCATCATTGTTTGTCCATTGATTGATATTGGGGCCGTAACCTTTTTCATTTGGCAACACCTTACTTGCTTTTAAACGCAACCAACCTTGGCGTTCTGTAAGTGACCAATGGCTGTTTCTTGGATTGTGATTCCATTCCCATTGAAATCCTAATTTGGATTCAGAGAAATCATCATCTGTGCTTGGTGCCGTAATAGGATAACCATCAATAGGTTTTTTGTATTGCTTTACTGGTTCTCCTATACCATCGTTATCTTCATCTATTCCAATTATTGGCCAACCATCAACCCAATTTACAGGTTCTAAACATTGCGGTCTCCCTTGAAATGGAATATCGTCATTTTGAATTAATTGATGCATGTACCACCAAGATTTGTCGGACGCTTGCATTAATGCACCTTGGCTAGCACTTCTATCATTAAAAACGGTTCCTTTTTCTAAAACTGTTTTTACTTCATAAGGGCCATAAATACTTTCTTTAGATCGTAGTACAATTTGCTTTCTGTCATTTTTAGGATTTTTAACACCAGGTAACGTAGAGTTATCCCCAATAGTCCATTGCGCTAAAAAGATATACCATGTAATGTCGATCTTATAGATTTTTGCTGCCTCGGCCCCCATTCCTGTATAAACTAATTTACCCTCATCTAGAATTTTAGTACCATCCCAACTCATTTCGTAAATTCTATTTTCGTTGCCTTCAATTTTATTTTCAGGACTTTTTTGTTTTCCTGCGGTGTTAATAATTACATAAGCTTTATGGCTTTCTTCATCCCAAAAAACACCTGGGTCGTCTAAAACTTTTTCCTTTGGAAGCATCATAATTGGTTTACTCCAAGGCCCTTTAATATCTTTTGCCGTCGCCACCATTAAGCCATGTTGATAATCTATTTGATAGCAATACCAAGTGCCCTCATGATAGGCTAAATCGCCTGCCCAAGTACCAAAAGAATAGCCATTCATTCTATCCCAATTGTATTCTGGAGCCCAAGATAAACTATCAAACACATGGCCTACGTTTGTCCAGTTAACCATATCTTTAGATTCTAAAATCGGCATCCCTGGCGACATGTGCTGTTTGGATGTAATCATGTAATATGTATCTACAACTTGCTCGATATCAGAATCTGGATAATCGGCGTTTAAGATGGGGTTAATGTAAGTTCCATCACCTTGGTCTCCCCAACTGCCTGTTTGAGCTTGTGCAACTTCTTCCAGCTTTACTTCATCGGTTTGCTTTTTTTCTGCTTTTGAAATACACCCAAAAAACGAAATTATTAAGCTGAAAATTAATATTTTAATAGTACCTGAATTTGATATTATCATTTTAAAATTTTTAAAAACTTGAGTGAATACAATAACCTTAACTTTTTAGATATTCAATTTGATAATTCCCAGAACCAATGACTACAGTGATATTATCTAAAACCGTTAATTTATTTTTTTTCTGAAACTCCTCAAAAGATTCGCCATTTAATTTAAGGGACTCCAATTCCTTTTGGTTTAAAACAAGCCTTGCTTTGGTATTAAATGGGACTTCAAGATTCATAGTTAATAAAGCATTTTTAATTGACCAATTATTTACAATATTACCATAAGGGGTAGGAATTGAAACTGCTGTATTTGTTATTTTGCTTGAGAATTTTGGATTGACTATAAATTCTTTATATCCAGGATGTTCTTTTGAAGATTTAATGCCACCCAAGGACTCGTAAAAATATGCCGCAAATCCACTATGCATAGGATGGTTTAACGAATTGGTTGGTCCTTCCATTTTCTCCCATTCAAATTGGCGTTCTGGCCATGTTGTAAAGCCTTTACTCATTACATAAGCTTGACTTGGGAAATCTGGTGTGGTTAATATTTGATGTGCTAAATCAGCTTTTCCGTGTTTTGATAAAACCGTATAAATATATCGGTTTCCATGAATTCCTGTGGAATGATGTCCTCCTTTTACTTCAACGATGTCATGAACTAAACCATTAACAACATTTTCTATTTCAGCATCTGGCACCATATCAAATTGTAATGCTTGTACAGTAGCGGTTTGACTGCCATACCATTTGTGTTTAGTGTCAGGAATTTCAATTAAATATTCTTTGTTAAAAGCTTCTTTTAAATCTTGCTTTTCAGTTTTCATTTTAGTCTCATAAGCAGTATCATTATTCATTTTAGCAAATCGCTCCATAATGCCTAAAACATCATAAAAATAGGCATTGGCAGAAATAATCGGGTCGCACTCCATAGCATTCGGGTTTTTCCTTCTATCCCAACGTGGTGGACACCAATCACCCATACCGTCTTGCATAATGCCATTTTCACCTTTATAATTCAAATAAAAATTGGTCAAATTTTTCATCTCTTCATAATACTCCTTCACAATTGTATCATCACCATAACACAAGTAATTGTACCAAGGTAAATACATAGTGGCTACACCCCAATCTATTTTAGCATAGGTTGATGTACGCTTTCCTGGAGCAATCATAGTTGGCACTTGAAATATGATATCTGGGTTGTTATGCCCTTTTGTTGGACGCATTTGTGTACGGATGTCTTCCATATATTTTTTATAGAAATCGTACATATCGTAGTTGTATAAAGCGTATTCACAAAACGCATGTGCATCACCTAACCAACCACATTTTTCGCGATGTGGACAATCTTCTGGAATACCATGCACATTATCAACAATAGTCCATTTACTAATGCTATGCATTTTATTTAGTAAGTCGTCAGAAGATGAAAAACTTCCTGTCTCTTGGATGTCTGTTGCTACTAAAACGGCTTTAATCATATCTGCATCGGGCTTTTTTGAAACACCTTTTATTTTAGCAAATTGAAAGCCATGATAACTAAATTTTGGTTCCCACGATTCTAAACCATCACCTTTACAGATGTATTTATAAATTTGAGCCATCCCATTTGCGCCACCACCAGTTGAGCCTTGGAAAATATCTTTACCGTTTGTTAAAAGTGCTTCAGTAGTAATGACTTCTATAAGTTGACCTTCCTTTTCTTGAACATTGAGTTTTACCCAACCCGCAATATTTTGTCCAAAATCTACTATCCATTCACCATCTGCGCCTTTAAAAACGTTTTGAGGTTCAAACTCTTGTAGCTTTTTTATTGGTGGTATTTGTTGCGCACTTATTTTTTTAAGTATCGGTAAGGTTTCTTTTGCGTTACCCCAAGTTTCATCTTTAAAACCAACTGTATTCCAATTACCTAATTCATAACGTGCATCATAAGTATCACCGCCATAAATGTTATTGAATACAATTGGGCCTGTGGATTCTTTCCAAGTTTCATCGGTATAAAAATCGGCTTCAGAACCATCATCATATTTAAGTTTCACCATAAGTTTCACCGTTGGAGGTCCATAAGCTAAATCTTTATCAGATTCTGGATCACGTTTCCAAGAAATATTCTGTCCGTAGAAGCCATTACCCAAAATTATTCCGAAAGCATTCTTTCCAGATTTAAGCAATTCAGTTATATCATAATTTACATAATAGGCTTGCTTATCATAATTTGATGGCGCTGGGTCTAAAACATGGTCGCCCACTTTTTCACCATTTAAATACAGTTCATAATAGCCTAATCCACAAATGTAAGCCTGTGCATTTTTAATATTTTTATTGATGTCAACTTCATTTCTAAAGTAACTTGCTGCAAAACCATCAACAGATTCAGGCTTTTCCATTCTACCCGTTTTATAATCTCTAAAACGATGTGGCGATGTTCTGGAATCTTTACTCAAAGTTATCCATTTAGAATCTCCCCAATTTTCAGTATTCATTAAGCCCATTTCAAACTTCTGAGGATCTGACCATTTTGATGTATCTCCGTTTTCATCCCAAATTTTCACTTTCCAAAAATAGGATTGCATCGCTTTTAAATCTTTGCCATTGTACTTTACAAAAGCTGATCTATCACTGTTAACCTTACCTGAGTTCCAAATATCAGATTCATCTTCATTTAATTTATCTTTTGAAGATGCAACTAAAACGTGATATGCCGATTGTGATTTTCTTAATCCTTCAACGTTTAAAATCCATGAAAAAAGTGGCTGCTCGTTTTCAACCGTTGATGGATTCTCTTTTGAATCAACAGTTAGTTTCTCTAAAGCCATTAATGTTCTTGAGGTAGAAACTTGATTGCATGACACAGATAAAATGGTCAAAAATACTAGTAAAAAAAGTGTTTGTTTCTTTATCATTATGATACTATTAATTAAATATTTATTTTAATCTTCTATTAAAGATGAAAGGTATTAGAATACCTTATAAAAATTGTCCTGCTCTATCATGCATAAATACATTCTAGTAACTAAATAATTTCACTGGTCCTTCAATACCTGTAGGTACTTTATAACTATATGCTCTTGTCCAACGGTTTGTTAAGGGGTTATCTATTGATTGACAATAATTTGCTAGAACTGTTGTATAACGAATTTCTAGACTGTTATTGCCTTGTTTCAGGTAACTTTCTATTGGATAAACAGCCTTACCATACCAGCGTTTACCCACTTTTTCACTGTTCACATAAAGTTCGGTTACACCTTCATTTACATCTCCTAAATCTATATTTGTATAATTTTCTGTGTCTTTTATGGTTGTTTTATAGATAATTTCCCCAGCGAAGGTATTTTGTGTGGTGTCTGTTGATTGACTAAAATCGATAAGGTCAGTCATATTCCAAGTGTAAGATTGATTGTCTACGTGATGCCCAATTACAGTCCAATCTCCATCAATTACTTTTGAACTTTTAACTTGACGTTCTTCTTTTTCTGCTTTTTTGCTTGGTTTTTCATCTTCAAAAACAAGTAATAAGGATTCTAATGGATTTAAAGTAATTGCTATCTCATTAGCATTAGAGGCATAATAATAAGGTTTTCTTTTACCTGTTTCTGGATTCCACAGATACGGATATTTTCCTTCTACAGGAAATTTTGCATGAAAAGTTGTGGTTTCAAATCGATGCACATGTGTAAAGAAATAAATTTCTTTGTCTTCGATATATTGATGCATTTGATATACTTTTTTACTTGGATTGCTTATAACAACATCTGGATTTAGACCTGATTGTTCTAAAAAATTTTTAGTCCACGGTAATATTTCATTTAACGATTTTGGCTCATTTATTTTTATAAATGAATCGGGGTGATTTGCTAAAACACTCTGCAAGATCTCTTTTACTACTGCATCATTTTTCTGATAATCAGTAAAGTGTAGTGCCTTTTCTGGAAGTCCATCAACTACTACTACTTTTCCTCCAGACTCCACAAATCGTTTAATAGCTGATGCCGTTTCTGGATGAATGGATTTTAAACTTGCCAAAACCAACAATTTATAAGTCATTTTTCCAAAGGAAATTTGACCATTCTCTATTTCAGCTTTGGCTAAAACATTTTGATTAATATACTCGCATGAATACCCTAATTGACTAACAGGCTCCCAAAGTTTGTAAAGATATTCAGGTTCCATATGAAAAGGTTCTCTGGCTAAACCTTTAGTGCCCCACAAATCGGATGTTGGACCGATGATAGCAATAGTTTTATCAGCCTGTGAATTTTGAAATACAGCTGATAATCGTGCATTATAATCTACCCAATGGTTTAGGTGCTTCCACCATGTATTTTGTTCGCTAAAATAAGCTCCATAACGTATCCAACCCGGAAAAGGCGCTTCTTTTGGAGAGTAATTATAACCGTGTAAAACAGAATGATTTATTCCAGTAATGAAATTCATGTCATCATGTTGTTTCATCTCCTCAAGAGTCATTTTAAAAACACCACGTGTGTTGGTCATGGTTTCTCCACTTGTTATTTTTTTCCCTGTTAAATGTGCGCCTGCAGAAGCGTACATATTCCATGTCATATAGCCATGACTTTGATTCCATTGCCATAAAGAATCTTTCATTTCTGCTGAATAAATCCAATTGTTACTTTCTGGAATATCTGGTATCATATAGCCATCTAGCATGCCCATTAAAAAAGGCGTTCCATAGGCTTGATATCGACATAAAACGCCGTTTTCTTCACAAAAATCTTTATAGGTTTGTGTAAAGTTTTCTAAAAATAATTCTACTAATAATTTATTGTAATCATACCGTACGCGCTTTAATTCATTTTTAAATTGAGATGAAAAATTTTCGGAATATGTATCATTTGAATAATTACCACGTGCTGAATAAAACACAAAAGGCATCCATTTATCAAGCTTATAACCGTAAGTATTAAAAAAAACAGTTTCAAAACCATCCGTCCAGTTGGCTCCAGATACTTCAATACTATCGCAAAAAATGGCTCTTATTAACTGATTCAATGGAATACCCGAGCGTTCTGAAATTTTCTTTAACCTATTTAAATAGGCCAAAGTCATTTCCTTTTTGTAATGATCCATAACTGGACCTGCACCACCTGGAGCACCTAAGGTAACATCTCTAAAATTTTGTTGAATTAAGTTATAGCTCAATAAATAATTCCCAGGTTCTTTTATGGTGTAAGAAAGTTTGCCGTTTTCATCAATATATGTATCCAAATTAATTATTTGGTTAACATACGAACAGTTTTCTGGCACAAGATTTACATTGGCCAACTTATATGTTGTGCGCTTACTTACATGTCTCTGTTCACGACTATTTTTGTTCTTTTCCTTAAATAACTTAATCAATGAGGATTCATCTATTCCAATTACATCCCCGCTTTTATAGGTTATCTGGTCTGTTACCATACGTTGGCACGTTTCTACTTCTTGTAAAAACTCGCCTCCAAATGGCCACCCTGTACCAGCTATCATATCGGTAATCATACCTAAATCTTTGGCTTTTTTTGCGGCATGAACCACCATATCAATCCACTCATCACTCATCCAAACCAAAGACTCTTCGCTTGTATCAAAGGCTGGTGGCATGCCAATAGGATTAATTTCTACGCCGCCAAAACCTACTCTTTTTAGTGATTCTAACTGTCGATCTAATTCATCCGGTTTTACTTTATTACCATTCCACCACCAACGCACAAAAGGGCGCGCCTCGGTTGGTGGATTTTTAAATTGACTATATAAATTTTGAGACGCTGTTTTTTCTATTTCATTGTTATCGCAAGCGCATAAAACAAGCAAAACTAAGACCAGATAAACAGTGTTATTTTTTAACGGGTTAAGTATTTTCATAAGAGAAAATTTTAATTAAAAATAAATGTCTTCTACATTTTTCAGGCTTTAAAAGCCTCTTAAAGTTATATGCAAACAAGGCAATGGTTGTCCAAAAGTCTCCGAAAGAAAAACTTAAACCCGCTCCAAATTAATAGGATAAGCATTATTAGCATTCCATTGACATACATAAAGGTTTTCATCATTATCTACACACACATCATGACAATGATGAAAAATGGGTTCTTCTTGAAGCATACGTTGTAATTTACCTTTTTTATACTTTGGTTTTTTACCTCCAGGATTGGAAACCACCTTATCTTTTTCGTCCAAAATAGTTATGAATCCAGATTTTGGACTCGTCCTAGTTGGATGCGTTTCTTTTCGCCTAGCATCCACATAATCTACTTCTGAAGACCAGCAAACACCTGAGTATAAGTTATCGTTATGAATTACAGGACGACACACAAAGGCTCCTGGTAAATCTATTTGTTCAATATAATTTCCATCAAGTGTAAAGCGCTTAAAACAATTGGATGCCCTAGAAGTGATTAACAACGTTGGTTCGCCTTTCCCTCGATAATCTATACACACGCCATGCGCCGTTTGAAATTGTTTTTGTCCTGTTCCCTTTCCTTCTCCTATTTTTCTAATAAACTCGCCATCTTTTGTAAATTGAAGTATGTATTGTGAACCATAACCATCAGCAATATAAATATCCCCATTTGGCCCTATTGCAGATTCTGTAGGTTTAAACTGGTCTTTTTTTTCATAAGCTCCATATTCAGAAGGATGCCCGATTATCATCAATTCTTTACCATCCGTTGTGGTTTTTATAAGCTCTCCGCCTCTGGTATCGGCTATAAATAAAAAATCATCTGAACCATCATTCCATAAGGATAAGCCATGACCGCCCTTATAACGGACACCCCAAGCATCTAACAATTTACCAGATTTATCGTAAATTAAAATGTTATTGCGTGTATTATCACCTACCATAATAAGTCGTCCTTGGGAGTCCATGACCATTTCGTGACAGTTTTTTACAGGTGTAATCGCTCTGTCTAAATCACCCCAAGATTTGTGCACTTTATATTTAAAATCACCATGACCTATAATTTCATCATACAGTTTTGGTTTTGATTTTAATATGTTGAAATGTGGTACTACAGCCAAACCTAAACCGGCTTTTGCTGTTGTATTTATAAATGCTCGTCTGTTTATTTTAGATTTAGTCATGATTTGTAAAATTTAAGCGATTGTTTCTTTTGATGATTTCATAGGATTACCAAATAAATCCAATATTGGCTTACCATGCCCATCTGGTGTTGTGTAAAATGGACGTCCTTCTATTTCGTAATGGGTTTCTGGATGAATTCCTAAAGCATGATAAACCGATTGATGGACTTGGTCGATAACCACTGGGGTTTCTATTGATGAACAAGGTCTTTCATCTGCAGTTTTACCATAAACCAATCCTTTTTTTACGCCACCACCCCACAATAAAATGGAACTTCCATCGGTAAAATGACGGTGCATTCCATAAAATTTTTCATCATTAATGATATCTGGTTGATCTACTTGGTCTTTTACTTTTTTACCTGGTCTTCCTTCCATAATGGCATCACGACTAAACTCACTCGCCAAAATTATTAAGGTTCTGTCTAAGTGTCCTGTTTCATCTAAATCTTTAACCAGTTGTGCTATAGGTCTATCAATTAACTGTTTCATCTTAACAAGTCTTGTATGCCCATTTTCATGCGTATCCCAGCCCAAAAACGGTTCATATTCTGTAGATACAGAAATAAAACGCCCACCATTCATGGCCAAACGCTTTGCTAATAAACAACCTAAACCAAAACGCCCAGTATTGTAAGTGTCATATACCTCTTTTGGTTCTTCTGATAAATCAAAAACTTTTGCTTCAGGGGAATTTAATAAACGATACGATTGTTCCATAGAACGCATTAAAGACTCGCGTTGATAATCGCTTGCTTGCTCCATTACCTCGCTTTTATTGGCGAGTTCTTTATACAATTTATAGCGTGCTTCAAAACGCTTTAAAGACATACCTTTTGGTGGTCTTACACTATCCAGCCCACTTGAAGGGTCTGGAATTAAAAATGGCCCATATTCTGTTCCCAAAAATCCTGCAGAGTGAAATGCTTTTAATTCTTCCGACTCCCCCATAGTAAAACGTTGCCCCATAGCAATGAATGGTGGAATTACAGGATTAGCTGGCCCTAACTCTTTAGCTATCCATGAACCAATGTGTGGCGCTTGAACCGATTGTGGTGGCTCATAACACGTATGCCAATGGTATTGGTGACGCGTGTGTAAAATATGCCCTAAATCTGCCGATTTGTAAGAACGAATAATAGCACCTTTATCCATAACACTTCCTATGGATTCTAGACCTTCAGAGAAATACAAGTCGTCAACTACAGTTGGTTTTTTTGGAAATGTACTCAATACTCTTTTGCTTTCTACGCCCTTTTCATAAGGAACGTAAGCTTTGGGGTCAAAAGTTTCGGTATGTGCCATTCCTCCTGCCATCCAAAGTAGAATAACAGTATCTGCTGAAGAAGCCATTTTTTGAACTTCTGGGGAGCACGAACTTAAGAAACTAAACCCTGGAATGGTTGTTGCCGCTGCTGATAAACTAGCGGCACTCATCTTTTTTAAAAAGTCTCTACGCGACCTATTTGTGTCCATTCTTCTAACTTTTTTAATTGATAAACTGAAATTCTGGCGACATTAATACAGCCCAAAACACATCTTGTATTTGTTCTTGTTTTGGGGTTTCTCCCAAAACATTTAGCATGATTTCTTTTTCGTCTTTTGAAGGCGTTCTATTTAATGCCTTTTGATATAAATTTTCAACAATGATGTGGCTGTCTTCACCATATTGTTTCAACCATGATTGCGCACCTTCTTCTAAAATGCCATTAAAAAATTCACCGTTTGTGAGCTCTAAAGCTTGTAACAAGGTCGCCTGGTCTTCTCTGGATGTAGTAACAATCTCTCTACTTGGACGACCTAAAGCTTTCATAAAAGGATGTTGCTTCACTAAACTAGCACGTGCAAATGTTTCATTGTGCGGTTTAAATGTAAAATCTAGCAACTGACCCCAATTCTTAAAGTTTCCAGTACTATAATTTCTAACTTTTTCCCATGAGCTGTCATCATATTCCGCCGCAACCCAATCGTCTTTTGGTAATTCACGAGAACTCAGCCAAGAGGTGTCAGATTTTAACAGCATACTTTTACCAGATTCATAGTCTAACTTTAAAGCAAATAAAATCCCCGCAGGATTTGCAATAACTCCACCATTTCCACCAATAATTGCTATGGTGTTTTTTCCTGCTTTAAGATGATTTTGTATATCAATTTTATCTACAACTTTCTCATTATTATTTTCAGAAACCTTTTTGCCATTCACAAAAAGTGTATAAGAATTATCGACAGAAATTAAAATTTCCCCTTTTTTTATAGCTTCTTTTGAAACTTGAAATAACTTTCTAAAATACCGTTTTCCTGGTTCTGGGAGAACAACGCGCCCTAATTCTTCTTCTAAATGCCATATACGTATAGCGTCAATATCATCTCCATTTGGATTGAATGCTACTTGTGGATACATAGGTGCTATAATTTGACTTACAGCGTCAGAGAATTGTTCTGCACTTAAACGTCTATTTACAGGTCCCTTAAAGACATACTTTGTTTTTAAGTCTTCTTGTTTTTTATAATTGACCATGGGCAACTGATAGACTTTAGACGTCATGATACGCTTAATCAAATGTTTTAAATCGGAGCCCGAATCAATAAAATCTGCAGATAACCAATCAAGTACATCAGCATTCCAAGGCACATTATCCATTTCATCTAACGGCTCGACAATGCCTCGTCCCATTAATCTGTCCCAAAACCTATTGGTTAATGTGCGGTACAACCTCCCATTATCTCTCTGTACCATCACCTCTGAAAGTTTTAACAATCTATCTTTAACGGTTTCGCCCTCAACACTTCCCAGTTCTGGATATAAAAAATTAGCTTTTGCCATTTTACCAATGGGTTTATCACATCGGTTTAATTCAAGTATAGTATCTGAAAAAATAGCAGCAAAGCCATAAGCTTGGTCTAAAGTAAGATTACTGATAAAACTATTATGACAAGAGGCACATTTTACATTGACACCCATTAGCGATTGCCCAATATTTTGTGCTGCTTGCATCTCGGTTCTTTGACTTGCATTAACAACTCCTCGCCATTGTACGCCTTTGATAAAACCTTCGGAACCTCTTACAGGGTTCACTAATTCGGATACGATTTTATCATACGATTTATTATTGATTAAAGATGAATACAACCAATTGGTTATTGGTCTTTTACCGCCAACACTGTAGTAATCATTTCGTAATAAATCGTTCCAAAAACTCAACCAATGCTGTGTATAGTTTTCATTATCGTTTAATAAAGTATCAATTAATGCTTCTCGCTTATTAGGATTGGAATCAACTTTAAATTTTTGTATAGCTTGGGGTTCTGGCAATAAACCAATCACATCCATATACGCTCTTCTTATAAATGCTCTATCATCAATAACCTCTTGCCATTCTATATCGTTCTTAGTAAAATAAGAGTCAATTAATTTGTCTATTGAGTGCGATTGTTCATTTATATTTGGTAATTCCGGCTTTACTAATGCCAATTCTGCTTCAGGAAATACTTTAACGGCTTGGTCTGACCAATGTGCGCCTTCGGCTATCCATAATCTTACAAGTTCAATTTCGGTATCTGTTAATAATTTACCTTTGGTGGGCATGACTTTTTCATCATTGGCAGGAAGTGTAATACGTTTGTATATTTCACTTTCTTTGGGTTTACCTGCAACTACAGCCAATCCTGACTTTCCTCCTTTAAAAACACCCGCTTTAGTTTCAAGTATGAGTTCTCCTTTTTGTTTGTTTTCACTATGGCATTGGTAACATTTATGAGCAAAAAGCCCTCGAACTTCAAGGTTTAGTTTATCTTTTTGTAATTCTGACATAGAATCCGACAATTTTAATTCTGATAGTAATTCGCTAGATTTTTCATCACTATACTTGTCATCATTTCCTGGAAATACAGATGTTAAATAATCTTCGCCATGGGTAAGATTAGCTCCTAAATGTCCCGCGATAGTTAGTACAACAACAGTTGTAATTAACATAAACCTGTAAGCACCAAGCTTTACATCTTTTTTATTGAGGCTTTGTTTTAAAACTATTGCTGTAGCAAGTGCTAAAATTGCTGTAGCAATACCTGTGTATTGATGATTGTCAACTAAATTACCGCTATAATCTTCTTGAGTTTTTAATAACCAACCAAATAAAGCTGAGAATACTGCAAAACCAGCCCCAATATAAATCATCCAGTTGATGCCTTCACGAAGTTTTGGTCGTTTACCTCCAATTGTAGTAAATTCTAAAATAAAACCAACAATCAAAAGCCCTACAGGAAAGTGCACTAATAAAGGGTGCAAACGACCTAAAAGTTGTAATATCCAGTTTGTATTATCCATAAAAAAAGTTTGATAAACGCTCTATTTCAAATTTAACTTAAACCAAGTTTAAAATTATCCTGTTGTATCGGGTTTAGCTACTAAATAGAATTCCCAATTCCTACCAAAACTACAGATAAAATTATAACTACAATTCCTGTTGTAATTGTCATTTTAGTTTTTTTAGCTACACCATGCCATTCTTTACGATAAATCCCCCAAAGGTTTGCCGTTAAAATAATGGTGGACATGTGCAAAATCCAGGAACTCGCACCATTACCTAATTTGCTCTCGCCCATACCATAGAAAAAGAATTGTAAAAACCAGATGGTTCCTGCTAAAGCTGAAAACAATATATTATTACGGATGGGTGTACTCGTATTTGTAAAATCTTTATATGATTTATTTTTAATACTCAATAGGGTTGTCCAAACTAAATTTGTGGCTAAACCGCCCCAAAGAATCACCACAAAAGTGACGTTATTAGCAAATAAATGATCATATCCTGCTACTACTGCGGCATCTGCTAAAGGCTTTCCTGCTTCTATACCAAAGCTGAAAAACGAACTTAAAATCCCTGAAAGAATAGCAACAATTAAACCTTTTACTAAGTTGAATTCTAAAACACTTTTCTTTTTTTCTTCATCAGAGAGTTCTTTTTCTTTCATCATACCCGCTTTCCCAGAAAGTGCAATACCCAAAAGACACACCAAAACACCTAATAAAACAATTTGTCCACCAGATGAAGAAATCATATCAGTAAAGCTTGTTTTCCCTTCTTGGGGATTAAAATTATAGTAAATTGAAGGCACAATAGCTCCAAAGGCAGCACAAAACCCAAGTACAACAGAATTCCCTAAAGACATTCCTAGATAGCGTACACCAAGTCCATAGGATAAACCTCCTACCCCCCAAAGTAACCCCATTAAAAAGGTAAACCCTAAAATAGTATTGGAACTATCAGCAATGATATCCATAAATCCTGGAACCGTTAAGTAAGCCGCTATTGGAGGTACAATTAACCAAGACATGACACCTCCTACCATCCAGTAGGTTTCCCACGCCCATCCTTTTACTTTATTATAAGGCATATAAAAACTACCTGCTGCTACGCCACCTAACGAATGAAATAAAACTCCTAAAATTGCTTGCATAATTTTTTATATAAATAATTTATTAACATTAAATCTAATCTATGTATTCGGGGTTTTTGGTTTTTGGTATTGGTGCATTTGTTTCTCTCCACCATTTTTTCAGAAGATTTAATAGCTCCTCTGCTTTTAAAGGATTTGTTTCTGCAAGATTATTTCTTTCCCCGATATCTTCAGATAAATTATATAATTCAATACCGTCATCTTCGAAATAATAATGGAGTTTCCAATCTCCTTTTCTTATTACAGATCCTGGACGTGTTCGAAATAATGAATCTCTATTTTCATTATCATTTACATTATAGGCTTGTAAGTAAATGGGGAAATGCCAAAACAAAGAGCGTTCTAATGTTTCGTCTTTTCCTTCTAAAACCGAAGATAGATTATTACCATCTAATTCAAGTTGCGTGTTTTCAACTCCTGCGTATTTCAAAATTGTTGGAAAGATATCTAAATTTGTTATAGGTACATCACTCTTAGTATTCGACTTAATTTTATCATTCAAAACAAAGAAAAATGGTTCTCTAATGCCTCCTTCATAATAGCTTCCTTTCCCTGCTCGTAATGGTTTTTGTTTGGTTATCCCGTATAAACCACCATTATCTGATGTAAAAATAATCAACGTATTTTCAAAAAGATATTTTTCTTTTAGTTTATCAATTAGCAACCCTATGTTTCTATCTAAATTATCTACCATAGAAGCATATTCTGGATTTCCTTGTCCGTTCCATGGTTCTTTTTTCTCATATTTTGGTAAAATACTATCCACTGGCATTATAGGCACATGAACGGCATAAGGCGAATAATTAAGATAAAATGGTTTTTGTATAGTATCTATAAATTGTATCGCTTTTTCCATTATAGCATCCGTTAGATATTTATCAGAAACGCCTTCAATTGTTACATTTTTATAAGGTGGCTTATAGCTTTTTGGTAACCCATTGTGCCCCCCTCCAATATTTACATCAAATCCATATTCTAAAGGATTATCGCTTAAATGCCACTTTCCTGCCTGACACGTCACATATCCATTCTCACGTAATACCTCTGGTAAAATAGTATGTTTTTTGGAGAGAGTATGTGTGTTTTTTGTTGGAATCAATTTTCTGTATTCAGATTTCCCACGTGTTGAAGGACTAACCGTGTAAACCCCATGACGTGGTGTCCATTGCCCAGTCATTAAACAAGCTCTGCTAGGTGCACAGTTTGAAGCTGATGCATAACCATTTGTAAAGACCATACCTAAGCTCGATAAATAGTCTATGTTTGGTGTTTCATAATATTCACTTCCCATAAAACCTACATCTTTCCAGCCCATATCATCAACATTTATGATAATTATGTTTGGAACTGAAGATTCTTGTTTGTTAGCACAAGCTTGACTTAATATTACTATTAAGATTAATCGTATAATTTTTATCATTTGAAAATGATTTTGAATAAAAGTTATTATTAAATTAATTAACAAATACGAACCACTCGTAAATTTAAAATGTTTCCTAATTTATCAATTTTATTGGCAATATGCCCTACTCCTATTGCGCAATGATGTGATGGACCTTGTTTAGACCACTCGTTCATAAAGGCTCTTGCTCCTATTGAAAAACGATAACGACTATTTGTATTTCCTATTTGTAAAACGGGTCCTTCTACAGATTCTCCTTCTGCAACTAATAAAAACACATCGTCTTTACCTTCTACAACCGATAACAAAGTTACAGGACCGTGTTTTACCGTCATTTGGATTGATAAACCTTTACCTGGTTTTCCATGATATACTGGTAGAGGTACCAATTGTACGTTGCCTTCTGCAATGGCAAAATGTGCTGGCCCATCATGACCTAGCATTACAATATCATCATTAAAGTCCATTGCATAAAACTCTGAGAATGAACCACCAACACCAAAAGCATCCATAATTTTCATCGCTTGGGCGTTTTTCACTTCATATTCTCCTGCAACAGGCACATTTTTTCCTGTTAATAATGTATTTCCCGCAATAACAGAGGTTACAATATTTTCATATTCGTTAGCTGTTTCTCCTTCATAGTAATAAGCCATTGAACCTAAATTATGATTTTCAACTAATTTATCAAGAGCTATTGAGGTTTTTGCTGCACGAATTAATTCATCCTCTTCGCAGGCATCAATCACTTCAAAGGTAGTTCCGAATTCGGCTAGTTTCGTTTCAATTTCAGCAGGAGTTACAGCATCTCTGTATTTTTTCACTTCACACATTTCAACGATTTCTATGTGTGTTCCAAAAGCTGAAGATTGTTTGGTTAAATCTGAATATACATCTAACATGCCAGCATAATAATGCCCTAAAACACCCAATCTGTTATTTTGCATAACTGATACTACACGTGCTGCATCTATCCAATCTTGAATTTCCGTCCAAACTGTAGCATCGTCTAAATAGCCGGTTACAAATTCATAATCAATGCCTGAACGATTGAACACATTCGCTAATTCTGGCACAGAACAAGCTTGACAATGTGCTAACCACTCGCCTGTCATTTTACCACGATCTCCTAAGGCATTAAAGCTTTCATAATCTATAGCTGCAACTGCCTGAATATTTAAAATAACTACGGGGCATTTTACTTTTTGTATTACGGGTAAAACTGTGGATGACAAAGCATAGGTCGATACATATAAAAACAATATATCAACATCTTCTGTTTTTAGCACCTTTGCCTTTTCTCTTGCAACAATGGGGGAATCTACCAAACCAACATTTACAACATCGGCCCCAAAACCTTCCATTTTAGTTGCAATTTGCTGTTGATAACCTTCTAAACGTTCTAACAGTCCTTCAAACTGTGGCCAATAGGTATCTAAACCTATTCCAAATAATCCTACTTTTATCATTTTTACTTTAATTTATTTTTAAATAGTAAAGAAGATCTACTCAACAAGAAACAAATTTTAATAAATCTTAGTTTATAAAACTACAAATAGCATTTTTTGATTTAATATTATCATGCTTTTTATGCAGTTTTTCTAATCATTCATCATTAAATAAGTTAAAAACAAAAGACTAAAACTCTTATAATATGTATATTGAAATGTAAATTACGGATATAACCTATCAAATAACAACTAACGTTTTGATATATTAATTGCACAAAATGATATTAAAATACACATAGTAGAACAAACTTAAAACTTGAAAATATTAAAAACAATGTCGTTAATTTAAAAATACTGCTTACTTTTTTCTGAAGCGTTTAACTAATAAAATAAGTTATTAAAATTAGTATTTATAGAAACTAAATTTACTTGGGTTTGTCTAAATTTCAATATACAATTCACTTACTTTTTTTAAACGATCTGTATCTATTTCTAGTCCAAAACCTAGTGCTGGTTTAAAAGAATAATATCCATTGGATTCCTTTTTTGTAGCTGCGCTTTGCAAACATTCTAAATAGATTTTAGAATCTTCTTTTTTCTCAATGGCTTCTACCCAAGTGGCTCCAACTCCAATGGCTATTTGCTGCCATGCAGAACATGCTGGCCCCACCAAACTATCATCTCCTATCATTACTTTTGCGCCTATTTCTTTTACTTTATGAGCCAATTGAGCTGTGTGGGTTAAACTTCCCATTGTAGATGGATGCAAGTTGTATATTCTACCCATACCCGGTGTTATGGTTTTTAGCCCTTTCCAAGCCGGACGCATTGGCTCATCGGGAATTAAGATTAAATCGCCTACCATTTTCTGCAATTTTACCCACTCATTTGTTTTTAAATGCGCTGGATCTTCTATGGCGTTTAGCCCATGGTCTTTAAAGCGATCTAATATGGATTTTAATTCATCTAGCGATTGCCAATTTTTATAACCTTTATTGACATCTGAAATTACCACACCATCATCTCCTAAAACACCTCTAATCGTATTCAATAATTTCATATCAACGGTTTCATCACCATACATTTTAAATTTCATATGATGCCCTAAGTTTTGTTCGATACTTTTTTCTGCTTCTTCCCTAACTTTTTTATCGTCTTTATCAAGGATACAGTATAAACCAGGAACAGGCTTACTTCCTGTTAAACCTAATAGTTCAACAGCCGATTTATTCTGTAGTCTTCCAGAAAGATCCAAAAGCCCCATATCTAAAGACTCTAACATTTTTAAAGATCGTTTTGTACCCAAGACTTGTTCTGATACCAATAGTTTTTGTGCTTCACCTAAAGTCAATCCTTTAAACTTTTCTAAATAATTAACCCAATCCGTTGGTTTATAATCTGGATTGTTTTTTGAAGCAGGTGTCTCTGTCCAGCCATAAAAATCTCCAGATGATATTTTAATAAATAAATGCTGACGGTTGTGCCATGTGCCCCATGAAAAGTAGCGTGGTACGTTAATATCATATCGAAACAACTCGATTTTTGTAATCTTTTCGTTTAGATATTCATTTCCACTTTTGCCCATGCAGGAAGATAACATGGGGTATGTTGCACTCACAATTCCAAGTGCAGACATGCTTTTTATAAAATCTCGTCTATTTGTTTTCATATCTATATTTTACCAAGGATCATTCATAGAGGTTAATAATTCTGCCAATTCTGTCTGCATTTTATTGTCTAAATCAGGATCTTCTCCCCAAATATTTTTCAATTGAAACGGATCTTTAGCATCATGATAGAGGTAATGAAATTTATTCCCGTTTTCATGCTTTACTACGGCATAGGTATAATCTTTAGTTCTAAAACCTCTAGCATCTCCTTTAGAAGCAAAACTTTTTCCTCCAAAATACAATTGCTTTTCTGGACGATTTACAGATTTATCAAAAAATAAATCAGCATAATTTTCTCCTTCTACCACATCTGGGATTTTATCTTCTAACCCCATTAAACCTAATATAGTTGGCATATAATCTGGTACGCTTAATAAAATATCATCTACTTTTGGTTTTACAGCTTTTGGATAATGCACGATTAATGGAATTTTAAAGGCCTCTTTAAACCATACGTTTTTATGCATTAAACCTTGACTTCCTAACATTTCGCCGTGATCTGCAGAAAACACAATAATGGTATTTTCATAAAGACCTTCTTCCTTTAACTTTGCTATAACGCGACCAATTTGATCGTCAACCCCATTTACTGATGCAAAATAATCGGGAGCTTGGTCCAATCGTGCTGCCACACCTTTATCACCTCTTTTTATTACTTCGTTATCTTTAAACTGAACATTTGGGCGGTTTAAAACATCTTTATAATCCATGCCATCATAACGTTTTCTGTAACGTTCTGGCACTTGTTTAAATGGCGTATGTGGCGGGTTAATAGACCAAAACAAGGCGAAAGGCTTGTCGTCTTTTCTTTGTTTTTCATTATTTTTCAAGTAGTTAATCACCACATCAGCTTCATGTTCTGCCGACCATTGGTTGGTATACACTTTATCGTCTTCTCCTCCATCGGTTGTCCAATAATACGGATTGTTATGCCTATTATGTGTGCCATAGGCATACCAAAAAGAAAACCCATGTCTGCGGTCTGGTGGGCACCAAGTATCCCAAACACGCTTTACATCAACTGGTGTTGGCTTTGGACCATCTAAATGCCATTTCCCAACATAGCCTGCGCTATAGCCATTTTCTACTAAAACATCAGAAAAACAAATTTCGCCCTTCTTTAAGTAATTACCCAAAGCTGTTCTTTGGGAATTGCAATTTTCTACAACACCCGTTGATAATGAGTAGCGCCCCGTCATTAGCATCGCACGGTACGGACTGCATAAAGGATTGTTCGCAACAGCCTCACTAAAAAACACACCTTCTTTAGCTAATTGGTCTAAGTTAGGGGTATATACAGGATCTTCATTTAAAAACCCTAGCGAAGCTTGGCGGTACTGATCTGCAAAAATGAACAGTAAATTTGGCGATTGTCCTTCTTCTTTAGCTATTTGTTTTGGTTTATGACCACAAGAAGTTAATACCAAAAGCAAAATAACTATGCTTTTTTTACAAATAGGGATTAGTATCTCTTTGGCTATTTTCATTTGTTCGTTTTTTAACTATGTATCAAAAAAAATTAGTTCTTAGTAGTCCGTTTTAAAGTTATATGTACCTGGTAAAACTTTTAATACGTAAGCTGTTTTGGTTTGCTCCAGTAATGTGGCCTCTGGTTTTGTTTTAAATTCTGCATCGTTTAAATACAAAGGCGCGTTTTCTTTTAATGGTATTTCTACCTGAGCCGTGGTATTAGATGGTACTGTTATTTGTAACTCGAATACACCATTATTAATTTCCCATGCAGAACTTACTTTACCATATGGTGTATTATAACTTGCTTTAGCTGAAGTTAATGGTCCTCCAGGAATTGGCGCAATTCCTATTTTTTTATAACCTGCTTTTAAGGGCTTCAATCCTGCCACACGCTCATAAAGCCATTGACCTATAGCGCCATATGCATAGTGGTTTAAAGAATTCATTGGTTCAACTTTAAAACCTGTTTCTTTAGAATAACTATCCCATCGTTCCCAAGTGGTTGTTGCGCCTTGGTTTATAGAGTGAAACCATGATGGGTATGTTTCTTGAAATAATATGGTATACATTAAATCTACTTCTCCCATTTTATCTAGCGCAAATGGCAATATTGGTGTTCCTAAAAAACCCGTACGTAAGTGATTATCACACTCCCCGATAAATCGTTTTAAATGTACAAGTGCTTTTTGGGCTATGTCTTTTGATAATAAATCATACTGCAAAGCCATTAAATATTGTGTCTGTGTTTCTACGTTGGAAGTTACATGACCATTTTTATCAAAAAACTTGTTTTCGAAAGCTCTTTTTAGTCGCTTGTGTAATTCTTTTAACTTTTTCACATCTTCTGTTTTACCAAGTACTTCGGCACTTTTCATGGTTAATTCTACCGTGTACGCGTAGTAAGCCGCTGTAATTAAAGTTCCTGGAGTATCGCCACCGCGCATGTGCCTAAAATTCTCTTTAGGTATTGGATATGGCTGTAGCCAATCTCCAATAGTTGCGCCTCTAGGAAGGTCATTTTCAGTTATTGATGCATAATAATCCAACCATCCTAACATCATATCATAATTATCTTCTAATATATGTACGTCTCCGGTTCTAAAATACATTTCCCATGGTACTACAACACCTACATCTCCCCATCCTGCATAGCCTTTTTCATTGCTAAAACAATTTGGTACTACAGGAGGTATTACGCCATTTGGTAATTGGTCTTCACGCAAACTTTGTGCATATCCTGCCCAAAAAGCATACATATCTGCATTGTAGATGGCCGTTGGTGCAATTACCTGAGCATCTCCTGTCCAACCCCATCGTTCATCACGCTGCGGACAATCGGTGGGTACATCAAAAAAGTTGCTTCTTAGCCCCCAACTGATATTGTTTTGTAATTTGTTTAATTTTTCATGAGATGATGTAAATGTTCCGTTTAACTCAAAATCGGTGTGCTGTACAATGGCTGTTACCCATTCTTTTTGTGGTGTTGCATTAGGTGTATACCCTTTTAATTCAATAAATTGATATCCGTGAAACGTAAATTCAGGGCGCCATACAATCATACCATCCTTTGCTGCAACGTAATAATCTGTAGAACGCGCACCTCTATAATTTTTTCTATGAAATGTACCATCTGGGTTTAACATTTCTGCAAAACGAATGCGTAGCGTATCTCCCTTTTTCATAGGCACTTTTACCAAAGGCACCCCTACATTATTTTGTTCAAAATTAAAAATGGGTTGTCCTTTTACGGGTTCAGTAATACTTTTTACAGACAGTACATCCATATCTTTTACACCTGCAAATCGTTTTGGTAATAATGCAATACTATCTGCAATTTCGTATTCACTTACTTGTAACCATTTTGAGTCATCGTAATTATTACTAGTCCATGCACCTAACTCAAGGTTAGCATCGTAAAATTCACCATCATAAATTTTTGATGAACGAATAGGTCCATTTTGTGTTACTTTCCAACTATTATCTGTTACAAATGTTTGTATTCCATCCTCGGTTTCAATTTCTAACTGACATAATAAATGTGGTCGATGTTCTGGTGTTTTATTAACATATCTAAGATTAACCCGTCCACCAAACCATCCCTCGGCTACTGTTGCTCCTAACGTGTTGTTTCCTTTTTCTAATAAATTAGTAACGTCGTAGGTAAGTGTAGAAATACGTTTTTTATATGGTGTCCAACCAGGAGACATGACATCGTCTCCTACTTTTTTACCGTTTATAAAAAAATCATAGGCCCCTTTTGCTGTAACGTAAAGTCGTGCTTTTTTTACCTTTTCATTTAACGCTATTTCTTTACGCATATATTGCGGTCTAAACAACAATTGTTTATGTCTGTCTGTTTCGTTAAGTTCATTGGCTGGCAGGCTAATCCATTTACCTTTCCAATCACTGTTCTCTAAAAGGCCTAATTCTAAACTCGCAACATCACTCCACTGGGATGCTTTTTTATTGGTATCCCAAAACTTTACTTGCCAGTATACTTTTTCTCTCGATTTAAGCGGTTTTCCTTGATACTTTACAAAAGTTGTTTGATCTGAATTAACTTTTTCACTATCCCACAAATCTGGATTGTCTTGCAAAAGCTCAGGTTGACTTGCTACTTTAATTTGATACGCTGTTTGTAAAGCAATACCATTTGGTAATTGCCAAGAAAAACTTGGCATACTATTGTAAAATCCTATTGGATTTTTAAAACCTTCGTTTACAATCAACTCCAGAGGTTTTTCTATTGTGACATTGGTACTACAGGACATCAACAACATGATGCTTAATATGTTTAAAACTACTTTCAATCTTGGCATTACTATTGGTTTCATAATTTACTTTATTACTCTTATTACTTTATTATTCAACAATAAACTTAAAGCTTTCACTAACTATTTATCCATGAAATTAAAATCCATCCATGTGCTTTTTATTTTAACATCCCCACTTAAAGGTAATTGCAGCTTTGTATCTTTTGAACTTAAATTAATTAAAACCTTAGACACTTCTTTATTGGGTTTACTCTTTAGATACGCCCACGGAATCATGAGTTCAAATGTTTCGCCAATAAGATGAGGTACTGTGGTAATTTCTCCGCCACCATTAATAAAACTAAATTGTAATTTAGTAGCATCGGTCATGTATTTAGAATCTAACTGACCAGTTTTAATATCGGTTTCATTATTCATTTTTCCATTAACTTTTAAAGATGACTGTCCATTTTTAAACTGAATATCTATAACATCATCATTAATATATATCTGTTGCCCATATTCTTTTTCACTGCCATATTTAATATAGGACATCGCACTTTTCTCTTCACTAAAAACGACTCCTGAAACATACAAGGCTTCTTTATTCCAAAGAAAATAATTAATTCCTGAAAGCTTTAAATCGTATGCTGCTGGCCCTTCAATAGTTTCTTGTGAGGTTAAGTAAACGGGGTGTGCATGTACGTATTGCGACACCAAACGATCGTCCATATCATCCAACCATTCGTTTAATTCCCCATCAATAGTAATAGGTACTGTTTTTTTAATTATTGTAGTTTCTGGACTTAATGTAGTATATGCGATAGGTACTTTGCAATTGGTAAGTATTTGACGTAAAAATGATTTTGAAGCATTACTTGCATTTTTATCCATAGAAATTGTAGATAGTATCATTTCACCTTTCTCATAAGGTATGGAAATCATGATTGGTCCAGCTTCTTCTATGCGCCACAAGCCCATTGTGCTCTCAAAACCTTGTAATAAAACTTTAGCACTGGATGGTATTTCTGTGAAATAACCGTTTGAAATTGTTGTTTTGAAGTTACCAGAGGAAATACCACTTAGCAAATCGTGACTATTAATTATTGTTGCGATGTATTGTGTATCTTCTTTTGAAGGTGCTATAGAAACTTGGCTTATCTTACTTGACACGTCACTTGATAATACCACTACAGTACCGCCTTGTGCAGCATATTTTTTGATAGCATCTATATTGGCACCATTAAAAGCTAAAATGACGTCTGTATTGTTCTTGCTCTGTAAATACTTTGGATTTGCTCTAGTTAATTCAGCAATATCTTCCGCAGTTAAATCGCCAGAAACGGTAACGCTACCACCAAAGGTTTCCTTTTTGCTTTCTGATAAATATTGCAACATATTATCAAACAATCGTTTCGCCTGCGGATTTTCTAAATTATCAATAACATGAAGTTGACAGGCAAGTAAAGTCCCTTTTCCATAGAACATTTCAACTAAACTCATTTGCGTGTTTTTTGCCGATGCCGCCAGTGGCCTCCAGTTTCCAGATTCATATTTTCCGATACTACTAGGCCGTTCATAAGCATCATCAGCTACACGACCATCAAAAGGATTCCACATGTGCAAAGCACGATTTGTGATTCCTTGAAATACAGGATGATTATCATCCAATATGGTGGCAAACTTAGCATACCGTAAATCTCTATTTAAACCTTCCCAACCCATAGCCGCATAAGAATGTAAATGCACTAAATTAGCTGACCAAAACTGAAAACGAACCGGAAACCAAGTAGGCGCCTGCTCTTGTTTTAAACACAAAATATTTCCGCCATCTTCGAGGAATTTTAAAATAGCGTCTTTATTAGCCTCTAAACCTCTATTATCTGCATGTTCGGGTATAATCCAAAGCACATCGTCTGATGCTTTTGGAACACTTTTATTGGCAGAAGCATTATAGCCAATACTTACTAATTTTTTTGCAAGCGTCTCATCATTGAATACCCTAATAGCCTGTATTGGTTTCTCCTTTTTCAAATAAATAGGGTGAATAGCAATAGTATCTGCGGAAATGATGTTATCATTTTTTTTAACTAAAGCAATTATACTTTTGGTTGTTTCAGGAGCTGTTTCAGTTATAATCAATTTCTTCTGCTCCCCAGGTAGCATTTCTATTGTTTTCTTTATTGATGATTGACCTTCCCATTTCCATTCCACCTCAAATAGGTCTTTTGTTTCGCTGTCGTTACAAATGACTAACTCCCGTTGAAATGGTTTATCACCATCGCAATAACCTTCTCGCGGCCAAAAAAATGTTGTAACGGGTTGTAAAGCATGTTTGATTTTAGCTAAAACAGCTTCTGAACGCTTATCCTTTTTTAAGGTATTAGGTGGTGTAAAATCATAACCTTTGGTTGAATGCGGCGTTTGTTTTAAACCGAGAATTGAAATTCGAAACGGCATAAACCCTGAAATACCAAAGTAGCGCATTTCTAAAATATTACGCTCATAAGCAGCGGCTTCCTCTACATAACGTTCTTGAACCGATGTAATTTCTGGAGCACTAGGTAAACGTTGGTCTGCTCTTGCACCCACCCAAAATTCGCCAGTAATGAGGGGACGCGTATCTTTTTCTTTCCAATCGTTCATGATACGTGCATAATGGTCTTGCATGTGCAACGACACCATATCTTGATTGGGACTAAACCAACCTGCTCCCGAAAGATTTATGGGACGTGTGGCATCATACTTTTTAACAAAATCCGGTAGTTTGGAAATCCATGGTAAATGTAAATCAAAATCAAAACGAAGCATTTCATTTTCTATATCCCAAATCACTACCGATGGGTTGTTCCTATCACGTTTCACCCAAGCTGCATATTCACGTTCCAAATTACTTAATAATTCATCTCCGCCTTTGGCATATAACTGCCCGTTTACCGACCATACGGCAGACTGATTTACAATGAGCATACCTGCTTCATCTGCTCCTGAAAAAATATCGGGATGGGGCATAAAGGCATGTACTCTGCACGCATTTGAACCAAACAAATCTTTATGCATGTTGAAAACTTCGCGATGAAAATCAACGCCTTGTCTAAATAAATGATAATGCGACTCCCCTCTTAGTTTTGTTGGCACCCCATTAAGCATAAAGGTTTTACCCTCTATCCAAAACTCTCGAAAACCAAAGCGGGTTTCTAACACATCTGTTCCTGTTTTACTTTTTAGAGTGGTTCTTAAAACGTATAAATTAGGATGGTCTGGGCTCCAAAGTTCTGGATTATTCCAAGTTGTTTTTATGGTATTTATACCTTCTGAAATGATATTACTATTTACTTCTGGAAAATCCACATCTACTTTTTCACCATTAGGCCATTTTAAAACTTCAAAAGATAATTCAGCTTTAGATGATGTGATTTCGTTTAACTCATACTCAATCTCAATTTCATTTAATCGCGCAGATGTTTTAATAAATACATCACTCACAAATTGGTTCGCTCGTGCCTCCAAAATAGGCACATCGTCAATCCCTCCCGGAAACTTAAAACGTTGCTCATCTGCCTGCATGTAATTGGGGCCAACTTGGGTAATTAATTTATTACCCTCAACGGCGCCGCTTTTATCGTAAACAAATATGGCTATAATGTTATCGCCTTCTTTCAGATAATCGGTCACTTCGAATTCAAATGGGGTATAAGAGCCTATGTGTGATCCTACAAAATTGCCATTAATGTAAACACTACTGATTAAATCTACGCGACTTAGCATTAAAAAATAACGCTCTTTTTTTGATGTTTTAATATTGTATTTTGAACAGTACCATGCCGAATGGTATTGTCTTTCTTTTTCAAAAGCATGGGGAATGGTTACAGTTTCAGCTGATGTTCGCTTTCCATTATTTTGATTTTTGAAGAAGTACCAAGGCGCATTAAGAACACCTTGTTTTCTAGTCTTTTTATGGGTTTGACGAAACCCTGAAACTTGTCGGTTTACAAAATTTAATTGCTGGGTAGGTAATGCTTTATCTAAATTTTTCAACCATTCTACATCCTGCTTTCCAACCAAACGTTCAATATGTTTTTGGGCGTTTTGGGCATTTAACAGGTTTGCACAAATTGCAGAACCAAATAATATTATAAAATAGAATTTTTTCATTGTTTTTCTTCTAATTAAATAAAGATTCTGTTGATTCATCCCAAATAACTCAAATATTAAACTTAGGGTTATAGGGTTTTAAACTCAATAATTTGAATAGGCCTATTTGGGTTAGTTTCTTCAATTACGAGTTTTACCTTCCTTGTATTAACCGCACTATCAAGCTCCCAAGTGTTAGCCGTTTTAAAAGACGATTTTGGCATATAACTCACCCATTTACCATCTATCCAACATTCAATTTTAAATGTCTTTATTCCTTTTTGATTTTCCTTTAGAACAATAGAATTAACAGTTTTCTTTGTGCCAAAATCCAACATCAAGTAACTATCTTCTGAACTGTCCGCAGGACTCCAAAAGTCATTCACTTCTGTATTTACGACATTTATAGCAGGACATCCTTCTTTTTGTGATGAAGCACTAGCATAAACATCATGAAATCGCAATTGCAACTGAGCATCAAACAATGATTGTGGGTAGACCTGTTTACCATGAGACTCATCCAGCCCTTCGTTTTTAAATGTAATCTCCTCTCCTGGTGAAGTAAAGCCAACAAATTTTGGTAATATATAAGTATGTAAACGTCGTTTTTTAACGCTCCAAAAATCAAATTCTTGGGTTTCATAGTTTGAGGAATGCACAAAATTCCAAAATACTAAATCTGGTCCGCTATTGGGATAAAAATGTTCTGAACCACCATTTCTGCTAAAACTTCCACCCTTAATATTGTCATACAAATTGCCGTAAGGTTGTTGCGCATGACAGTCCACCGACTGATGTTTCTGCATTTGAATATTGGTAAACACGCACCCAGTTGAATACCCCTGAAATCCAGGTCCATGTGCCTGTCCTCCCGCATCATTGAATCCAACAGGTACGAAATCCTTACAATTTTGAAAAAGCACACCTGTACTAGCACCTGCCTTATAGGAGGCATGTCCCTGTTTACCGGAAACCTCTATATCCTTTACGGTAACTGCAAGGCTTTCAGAAATAGTTATGCAATCATTCCAATCTCGAAATTTCACATTTTGAATCCAGCTATTATAAACCTGTTTAAAGTTCACCGCACGCCACGCATAATCCACGGTATTATTAGCGTGATGGACAAAATCTTCAGGATACTGCTTCCATGCACTTGTAAATAGAATATCTTGTACGCCAACTTCTTTTAGTGGTTCATAAGTTTTAATATCAGCATAGTCTCCATTTAATGGGATATTATAGTTCACTGGGTTTTTAAAGTAAATGGTATTCCCTTGTACTTTGGTTACTAAATGCTTTTCACGAACCCTGATACCATTTTTATTTATGTATGTCCACTTAGGACTAAACTCCAATCCAGGAAAATTTACCTCCAGGTTCTCAACTCCCAAGTGTTCAATTTTAACCAACATTCCTGGAACAATATCATCGCTTCTATCAACTACCACAGTCTTATCTCCTCGATGAATACTTTTTGCTATGGTTGCTATTTTAACTGAAGAACCCTTGGAAGGCTGAAATAAAAATTGCCAAGGTGTATTCCATCTTAAAGATACATCTCCGTGTTTATCTGCATAAATTTCGGTGCCATCAGAACCACTTCCTGAACCTTTTAATACGATGTAACTTTTATTGACTTCGATTGGATTTTCTTTAGTTTGCTCGCTACCTACAATATACCTTCCTGATGGAAAATAAACCACGGTAGGTATACCACTAGCTTCGGCAGCATCAATTGCTGCCTGAATTCCAGCATCATCATAAGCGGCATCATTTGGTGTTGCTCCATAATCGGTTACGTATATAGTATTCCAAGTAGATACATCTGGAATTTCTTTTTCAGAAAAGTGATACCCCGCATAAGAATAGTCTAATAACACACTATTTTTCATAGTTCCACTTTCTCGGTTTTTACAAAAATCGACCCATGACGGTGCTTCTTGAGCATTTAGATTACTAACAAAAAAAACAAATACATTGAATGCAAATAATAATGCTTTTATTGGAAAGTTGTTCATAATTATGCTCATTTAAATAACTTTATTACATAGATTTATCATTTCATCTAAAAATCACTCTCGCACCATTTTAGCCACAATCTTCCATATACCGGGTTTTACTTGAAACTTCAAGTATTCCCCATCTTCACTTTCAAAATCAAATCCATCGATTCGCTTTTTAAACTTATTTTTGTTCCATACACTCTTACCATTTACTTCAATCTTTGCTATTTTTTTTTCAGCTTTAGGTATATAAATAGTCGCTATTGTCTTTTCTGGAGAAATTAAATCCAATTGATAAGTGTTTTCTGTCGTATTTACGTCAACGGTAATATCACCTTTAACCGAAGGCACAACTTGTTTAACAGAAGTCATGTGCGCCAAATTTGGCTTTACTTCATAAGTTGACCAAGCTATATCTGTTGCTTTTACACCTGCAATATATCTTGAAAGCACATAATTTGGTGCATTCCAAGCATGATTGTAAGTACCTCGCAATTTAGGTTGGTATTTTTCATAAAGTGTAGTCAGCCATTTGAGATTTACTTGCTCTTCATAGCGTTGTTTCATTCGCTCTAAACCTTTATCATATTGTCCTGTAAGCATAATAGCTTCTTCGGCCATCCATTCCATGTGTGGACTTGATTTTTGTACGGGCAATAAAATACTATCTACCAAAATATTATAGTGCTCTTTATTAGCCAAACCACTTATAACAGCCAAAGCACTTACACGCTCCTCCACAGGTTTCTCTTTTGACCCATAACGATTTCCTTGCCAGTATTCCTTTTCAAAATTCTCATTAATGCTTTTAATGCGCTTGTTGTACCAAGCTATATCCTCATTCTTTTGCAAAGTCGTCGCCATATTTTTAGCGGCTTTCAAAGCCATGTAATACAATACGACATTGGTTGGTGTGGGGTCTGTATCAATTCCCCAATCTACCCAGTTGGCATATCCTTTTCGATGTTCAGGCAGTCCGTTTTCTTGCATTTCCCATAATTTCAAGTAATTTAAAACCGCTGGATACGCATTTTTAAGCGTGGCTTTATCACCTGTATTGTAATAATATTGCCAAATACCTTGGTCTATATATTGCAAACTTTGCCCTGTCAACTCACTGCTTTTTCCACGATATGCTCCAAATCCTGGTGCTAGACCTTGAATGGTATCACCTTTTCGGTAAGCAATGGTATTGTCGATGCCTTTTTTTAACAACAATCGTCCAGGTTCATCCAAGGTATAAAAAACCGCTCCTGTTTGGTCAGCTACATCGCCAATCCACAAACCTCGTTCACGGTCAGGGCAATCCATGTAACTATTTCTTGCACATACATAAAGGGTATTGCGAGCCATCCACCACAAACGTGTAAAATACGAGTCGCTCGTTTTAAAAGTACCCGTCATTTCTCCTACACCTGTCCAACGATATTTAAGCTCTAAAACTTCAACTCCTGCAGGAATTGTGTATTCTACAACATGACCATTTATCCATGAATAACTTTCAAATGCCTGAACTCCATCTTTGGTAATATAAGTGCCATTTAACATATTAAAAGGGTTATCGGTAGTTGCTACAATAGTTTTCCCCGCTTCACTATTTACTTTTAAATAAGGTGTTATTTGTTTATTGAAAGGTAGTTTTGCATGAATTACGACCAAAGAATCTGTAGTATTTTTAAAAGGTAGTTTGATTTCTCTTTGATTTGCATCTAAAGTTAGTGCTTCATAATTAGTCAATCCTCTATCATTCCATTGTGGAATGGCTCTTTTTACTAGAGCTCCCCAAGGTTTACTATTTGCAGCGCCTTTTTCAACTGGTGTATCCCAAGCCTTATCATTGTAATTCAGAGCATACCAAGCGTTTTCAGACCAATCGTCCATACCCACTCGTGCATCAAATTTTACATTATAGGCATTTACTCTGTTGGCACTTCCACCGCCACCACCACTTTTAGCATCATAAGCGGTGTGTACTTTCATCTTCCATGTGTTGTTCGAGTTTAAAACTTGTTTGCCTATTTCAGCAGAAAACAAAAGTCCTCCTTTTCCACTATCGTCATGAACTTTTCGGGTTCTTCCCCAATACCACACCAATATAGCAACTGTATTTTGCCCTGCTTTTAAATAAGGTTCTATATCTACGGTATCGTAATAATTGGTATCAGGTGCAGCACCTCTAGCTAGTCCGCCTTCAAACAACACCATTTCTCCATTAATCCAAAGCCAGTATTTGGTATCCACTGCAATTTTTGCTAGTGCTTGTTCTGGCATCTCCTCTATATTGAATGATTTTCGAAATGCGACCCAGGTGTTTGCAGGACCTGCATGGTCTTGCCAAATCCATTTTGCGTCGTTCCAGTTAGGTTCAGTGGTCAACTCAAAACTCCAAGCTGAACTTGTGATTGCAATTAACCCAATTAGAGAAAGTATGGTTTGTGTAATTAATTTCATTTCTATTTCTTATTACGTGATTTTTCTACTTATAAACTGCTCTTATATTCCAAGCCCCATGGCTCGCTTTAAATTTAAAATATTGAGAAGATTCTTCAACATATTCAAAACCTGTGATTTGTTTTTTGTTCTTCCCTTTTTTCCAAATTAATTTTTCATTAACCCATACCTCTTTAATTTCCTTACCTGATTTAGGTATACCAACAATAGCTGAAGTTTGGTTAGGTGATGTTAAAGCCATTTGAAATGAATAATCATTCACATTCATGCTAATATCAATATTCCCTTTTACCGTTGGAATAGTTTTCTTTAATTGCTTTATATGAAGTAGTGTTGGCATAATTTGGTATTCACTCCACGCCGCTTGGGTAGGTTCTACCCCTGCTATGTATTTTGAAAGAATTTTATTAGAACCATTCCATGCATGATTATAACTTCCACCTCGCGGAAACATTTCGTATAGCGTTGACATAGATGCTTTATCAACTTGACTTTGATATTGGTCTTTCATTCTTTCTAAAGATGCTTTTTCTCTTCCTGCAATACACATAGCTTCCTCTACCATCCACTCAAAATGCGGACTCGAAAAACGATTTGGAATAAGAACATTATCCACAATGTCATCATAATACTCAGGTTTTGCAATGCCAGATATAATAGCAATAGCATTAGCACGGTCATCCTTAAATTTTTCAGAATTAGAACTGTAAAATCCATCTTTCCAAAAGGCTTTATCATAAGCGTCTTTTATGGATGTTAAACGATTATCGTACCAAGTAATATGATTGTCTTCGTCTAAAACTTCAGCCATTTTTTTGGCTTCTTTCAATGCCAAATAGTAAAATGCTGGTTGTATTGGTTCTTTATCTGTAGTATTTTTTATACCCCAATCTAACCAATCCCAAGAGTCTGGACTTTTGCCTTTTCGGTATTCTGGTAACCCGTTTTCTTGCATAGGGAATAAATCTAAATAAGCATATACGTAAGGATAAGCAATCTTTAAAGTTTCTATATCGCCCGTATTCAAATAATAAGGCCATACAACCTGAGCAATAAATTGTAAACTTTGGGTTACCAACTCACGCACACGGAGAGGCCCGAGAGCACCAAGCACATCGTCCTGACTAAAAGCCACAGTTTGCAAAATTGCCTTTTTTAATAATTGATGTCCGGCATTATCCATAGCATAAAACAGGTAACCAGTTTGGTCTGCCACGTCGCCAATCCATAAAGCGCGTTCTCTATCTGGGCAATCCATAAAGTTATCGCGTGCGCAAACAAACAACGTATTGTTTCCCATCCACCATAGTCGATTATAAAACGGATCATCAACTTCAAACTTACCAGCCATTTCGCCAACACTCATCCAACGATATTTAAGTGCCTTTACTTTTACGCCTTTTGGAATGGTATATAAGATGTCATTACCGTTCATCCATGAGAAACCCTCGAATGCTTGCAACCCATCTTTCGCAATATAAGTGGCTGTAATTTTATTTAAACGATTATCAGTAGTTATAAAAATAGTATCACCTGCTTTAGCTTCAATTTCAAAATAGGGTGTAATTTGTTTATTAAAAGGAAGCTTACATTTAATAGTCTCGCCTTTGCTTATAAAGGGTAAACTAAAACCATTATGATTCTCATAATTCTGTAAACCATGATTAATTAGGTGAGGTACTATATTTTTTTCGAGATTATACCAAGGTGCTACGTCTGCACTTCCTTTTTCTGCGGCAGATGGCCAAGTGGTATCATTAAAATTTGGCAGATACCAAGCATTATTGCTCCAATCACCCATAGCTTTTTGTGCATCAAACTGAACACTATACTGTACCAGCGACTTACTAGCAGGTTCAATTGAATTATTATATCCTGGGTGTTGTACAGCCTTCCAACTCGCATTAGAAACTATGTTTAGTGTGCCTATTTTAGCCGAAAAAAGCAAGCCTCCTTTTCCACTATCAATATGCGTCCCTTTATGGGTTTCACGCCCCCAGAACCAAGTTAAAATGGCTATAGTATTTTCTCCTTTTTTGAGATATGGTTGAATATTTACAGTTTCGTACCATGAATTGGTTGGTGTTATTTTTTTCTTTCTGTCCCAATCTCCAGCTTGACTTGGTCCTCTAGACAGTCCGCCTTCAAAGAGTACCATTTCTCCATTTATCCATAACCAAAACTTACTATCAACGGCAATATTTGCCTCAACAATAGCTGGAATTTCATCAATAGTGACTGTTTTTCTAAAACTCATCCAAGTGTTAGATGGCCCGTCTTCTTGTTGCCAAATCCATTGGGCATTGTTCCAATCATTAGAAAATGCAAAGGAAAAATTCAAAGTTAATAGTAATACTATTATATTTTTTTTCATAATTGTAATTCGTTTTTTAGCAATAAATAATTTTTATTTAATAATTAGTTTTAAATGAATATTTACCAGGCTTCACATCAAAGATAAAAGCATTCTCCGTTTTATTTAGTAATTTAATAGCTGCACTTTCAATAAAAGCAACACCATTAACCTTTATATTTTTTTGGGTATTAGCGGGTACTGTAACTTTAGCTGTTGTGTTTGGTGGTATTTTTATGTCTAATATAAATTGGTTGTTCTCGAGTTTCCAACTAGAACTTACCTCTCCATAAGGCGAATTATAAGTTGCAGCTGCAGATGTTAATGGCCCTCCTGGAATGGGTGCAATTTCTATTTCTTTATAAGCTACCTTAATCGGTTTTATACCTGCAATGCGTTCATACATCCAACGCCCAATGGCACCATAAGCATAATGGTTAAAGGAGTTCATACCATCTTTATGGAAACCCTCTTTTTTAGTATAACTATCCCAACGTTCCCACATAGTTGTAGCACCTTGATTGATGGAATAAAACCAAGACGGATAGGTTTCTTTAAACAAAATATCATACATTAAATCATATTCTCCAGCTTTATCAAGTACCAAAGGCAATATAGGTGTTCCTAAAAAACCTGTACGCAAATGATTATCATACTCAGCGATTAAACGCTTAAGATGCTTTATAGCCTTAACTTCCATTTCATCTGATAAGAGTTCAAACTCTAAGGCAACTAAATAATGGGTTTGTGTTTCAACTTTATGCTTAGCACGTCCATCTGCATGAAACCAACGTTTCTCAAAAGCCGATTTAATGGAATCGTGAAGTATAGAGAAGTCTTCAGCCTCCTGAGTTTTCCCTAATACACGAGCACTTTTAGATACTAAATCAACACTGTGAGCATAGTAGGCCATTTTGATGAGTTCTTTAGATACATCGCCTGCTGCATGACCACTTTTTGTAAGTGGTTGCAACCAATCGCCAAACGACTTAATATCGGGAATATGTTCTGTTGCCTGACCTGTGCAATAGTTTGTCCATTTTACCATCGCTTCATAGTTTTCCTCCAGAACCTCTTTGTCTCCTGTTCTAAAATACAATTCCCAAGGAATAATAACAATGGCATCTGCCCAACCTGAAGAATGTCTTTTACCCAAATTATTAGGGACCACCCAAGGAATGCCTCCGTCTTCAAATTGCTCATAGCGCACACTTTGTAACCAACCTGCCCAAAAGGCATACATATTATTATGAAACATAGATGTGGGTGCAATAATCTGTGCATCGCCTGTCCAACCCAAACGCTCATCGCGTTGTGGGCAATCGGTTGGTATGTCAAAAAAATTACCTTTTAATCCCCAACTAATATTACTTTGCAGTTGATTCAATTTTTCGTGCGATGATTCAAAAGTACCATTCTTCTTAAAGTTAGAATATTGAACTATGGATTTTACCCAGTTTTTTTCTGGTTTTACACCTTTTGCATAACCACTTAGTTCTACATACTGATACCCGTGAAAGGTAAACGTGGATTTATAGGTTATGGTTCCATTTTTCGCAGCAACATAATAATCTGTAGATTTTGCCGATCGGTAGTTTGTAGTGTACATCGTACTGTCGCGATCTAGCATTTCAGCAAAACGAATTTTTAAGGTATCACCTTTGATCATCGGTACTTTAACTACTGGAACACCAACATTATTCTGGCCCATATTAAAAATGGTTGCATTCGCATAAGGCTGATGCATACTCTTAACTTCCAATGCTTCCCTATCAATAACCGTTTCAAAGCGTTTAGGCAATAGTAAAACTGATTTTTCTATATTTCGAGTTTGCACTTTGTGCCATTTTGCATCATCATAGTTATTAGAGTTCCAATTGCCTAATTCGAAATTAGCATCGTACGTTTCACCATCATAAATTTTAGCAATACGAATAGGGCCTTCTTTTGTTACTTTCCAATTTTCATCTGAAACAACTACCGTTTTTCCTTCGTTATGTTCCATTTCTAGCTGACATAATAAAGCTGGTGTAAGACCGGGCTTCTTTTTTCTTCCTCTTAAATAAATCTTACCTGCGTACCAACCTTCGGCAAGTGCAAAAGCAATGGTATTTTTACCTTCCTTTAACATATCTGTAACATCATAAGTAAGTGTTGGAATATATTTACGATAAGGCACCCAACCTGGAGGCATAATATCTTCGCCTACTTTTTTACCATTGATGTAAGCCTCGTAAACTCCTTTGGCAGTAATATATAACCGTGCTTTGTTTATAGTTTTATCTATATTAATTTCCTTGCGGATGTATTGGGCAGGAAATAACAGCGATCCTCTATAATCTAATGCTGTAAGTTGATTATGAGGAATACTCATCCATTTTCCAGACCAGTCGTCATTATTTAACAACCCAAGCTCAAAATGAGCAACTTTACTCCAATCTGATTTATTGCCTTTTTCATCCCAAAAACACACCTGCCAATATACTTTTTGTCTAGATGTTAACGCCGTACCGTTGTAAGGTATATATAATGTTTGATCGGATGTTACTTTGCCAGAATCCCAAATATCTGGTGCACTAGACAGCAAATCTATACGACTCGCAGCAACAATAGTATAAGCTGTTTGAGACGCTACGTTTTCTGGTAATTTCCAAGAAAATGAAGGTGTAGCATCATAAAAACCCATTGGATTTTTAAACTGCTCGCTCACAGCCAATTCGTTTGGCTGCATACTATTTTGTTTTTGAGAACAGGACTCTAAAAACAGTACTGCTACTAAAATTAGTAGCAGCAAAAAGTTAGTATTTATTTTCATTTTAAACATTTAATGTACGTGTTCCTTTTCATTATCAGTACCATCCCATTGATATCCCCAAGCTTTCATATATGCTTCTGCTGGTAAAAAATCATCATTATTTTTATCTAAAATTATTTGCAGCTTATTCTCTAAATCAGCTTGAATGTCTGCATACGCTTTTTTGCCTGCGACGTTATTTAGTTGATGTGGATCATTTACATTATCATACAATAACCAAGGGCCTTTAAGATCTTTTACATAAGTGTATTTTTCGGTTCTTACACCTCTATATTCGCGACCACCATTCTTATATTTCCATTGATGAAAAGGAACTGGACAGGTAATTAAAGCAGCCTCTACATCTAATTCTTCTGTACCCAATAATTGTCCTGTATAATCAATACCTTGTACTGATTCTGGGATAGGCAAATTGGACATCCCCAACAGAGTAGGCATAATATCAGGGAATGAAAACATTTTTGTCATTTTTGTACCCCCTTTTAATTTGGCTGGATATTTTATAATAAAAGGCACATTTATAGACTCTTCCCACGGCTTTTGTTTCTTAACCTGCGAATGAGAATATAACATATCTCCGTGGTCTGATGTTAATACAAAAATGGTATTTTCTTCAATGCCTAAATCTTTAATTTCTTTTTGTAATGCCGCAATACAATCGTCTAATGCTGATATATGCGCATAATAGCCTCTAATGTCTTCTTTGGCTTTTTTAGCTCTATTTTCTGGCACATTAGGACGAAGTTTAATATCCATATCTTTATACAAATCCTTATACTTTTGAGGTGCTGTTTGATAAGGTGCGTGTGGCGGTCCATAAGACAAGAACAACACAAAAGAATTTTCCTTATTGGCTTGCATATATTTTATGGCGTCTTTGGTTTGCGCAATAGCATCATAACCTTCCCATTTGTGTTTTACATCGTTTTCATCATAATAAATAGAATTATTATAATTGTGTGTGCATTCGTGTACTTTCCAGTAGTCAAAGCCTTGACGACGATTAGCAGTTACTGGGAGCGCTCTACCTTGATGATTTTTCATTCCTTGTGGATGACCATTAATATGCCATTTGCCAATATACCCTGTGTTATAACCATTTTCTTTATATACCTCTGCAACACAATTTTCTTCTGATTTTAAAGGTTTATCATTATAAAAAAGGCCGTGGCTAAGTGGGTGTTTTCCTGTCATTAAAGACGCACGTGCTGGCGTACAAACAGGAATATTTGAAATGGCATTGGTAAAAACCACGGCTTCTTTTGACAAACCATTTAACGTAGGCGTAATCACTTGATCGTTACCTGCAAAACCAATGTCTTGCGCTCTCCATTGATCGGTTAAAATAAAAACAACATTGGGTTGCTTTTTTATTTATTGGGTTGCTTTTTTATTTCTTTTTTTAATTCTTGCTTTGGTTTACAGGATGCTATTAGTAACAAGCCTGAAAGCAGTAATAGATATTTCATTTTATATTTTATATGATTCTTACTATTATTTAATGGTTTCAATAACAACTGGGCCTAACAAACCAGATGATTGAACGGTACTTTCAGCTGTTATTTTGTCGGTAACAATCCACGTATATTTTTCGTCCTCTGGTCGCTGTTTATCTTTTATTAGTTGATTACGCCACAGATTTACCACTTCAATTTCAAGTTCATTTTTACCTTGTTTAATGGCATCAGAAATGTTTAATCGGTAAGGTGCCATCCACACACCTCCCATATATTTTCCGTTCAGTTTTACTTTTGCCATTGCCGAAAGTTTCCCTAAGTTGATATAGATATCTTCATTTTCAGGGCGTTTATCCAGATTGAAACTAGTTTTATAAATAGCCGTTCCTGAATAATATTTTATTTGTTCGTCGTCAGAATTTCTCCAATCGATTAATTTATCAAATACTACAGGTTTTTCAGGCGCAATATCTTTGTTTACAAAATCGACTTTAAATGGCGTTTCAATAGTATTTAGTTTTTTATATTCAGGGAAATTTGAGGTGTATGCGGGTTGAACATTAGCATTCGATTCATCTTCCGTAAACACCACAAACCAACTTTGAGCAGCCTCCATTTTTATTGACACTTTAATACCTGTTTCTGTAACTTCATAATCTGGCAAAGCTCTTATTTCTCCGCTTATAGCATCCCATAATTGAGGTTTCATCTTTGTATCTACACGAAAAACAGGAGACAAATTAATAGTTGCATCACTCTGATTTGTTATAAAATAAATATCCATTCCAGGCATATTTCTGTGTATCCATAATACTGGCGTATCCTCTGGCACATCAACGTCTTTCGTTAAATTTAAACTTTCAAATACTTCTGGTAATTCGTAACCATCCATTACTTTTCCTTTGCCGTATTGTAATGTCATTTTATCTTCTACATAATTGCCTCCCCATAGCTTATTTGCTATATTTTTCACTTCTTCATCACTAGCGGGAAAATTTTGTAAACTTGGCGATTTTTCTGGTTTTGGTCCTAAAATTGTACCTCCTTGCTGCACTAATTCCTCTATTTTCTTTAATAAATCTGGACGCATGGTGCTAAAAGGAGGTAAAACCATCACCTTATAAGACATGCCATCGGGCAATACAAATCGACCATCTTTAACCGATACGCGATTCATAATAACTTCAGCATTGATATAATCGTAAGAATAGCCTTTAGGAATTTCTGGTTGACGCACACCCGTCATAACTGGAGCATCTTCTCCTATATAATAGCAAACATCAGCCACATATTTACCCTGTTGTAAAAGATGTTGGCAACGACGTAAATAATCAAAATAAGTATCTGCCTGACTAAACCACGTGTTGTGTCTGTTAAACTCTGTACCAAACCAAGCATTCATTCCTGGCTTACGATTATCATCTGGTTGTTGTATATATAAGTGCAATACAAAATGATTAATCCCTTCTGTTAGCGACCAATCGCCACGTTTTTTTAGCATTGCAGGATGCCTTAGATACGCTCTACGTGATGATGTAAAAGCCTCTGCAGACGTAATGGGCTTCCCATAGGTATGTGATGTTGAAGAAGACGCTTTACATTCTATATTACCAAGTGTCCCTTCGTTCCAAAATTCTCCAGAAATTAAATCTGATTGTCCTCCATACATCATAAACTCACCCGGAAAACCCCAATGCCCATAATTCTCTAACCACACTTTAAGATTGTGTTTATTACTCGCTTTTCTTAATCCACCTACATATTCGTAAGCAACATCATCTGCAATAGAACGACGCAAATCCCATAAAAAACGTTCAGATAATTCCACACTCCCCACTATTCTTCCAGAAAGCACTGGTAAAAATGGTACAGGGTCATATCCGTATTTTTCTTTGAATTTTACTTCGTAACCATCCGTCCAATTTTGAGAACCTTGTTCGTAACTATCCGCTACCACATACTTAAATGCCGACTTACTTTCTTCAGGCACACGTTTTAATAGTTCCCCAATAAAATTATCGAAATGGTATTGCGCTAACTCACTGTTCATCTTATCAATCTCGTAACCTATTCCTTGTGGTGCTGCTGGCGCATTTTTAGTCCCTGTAGGTGTCATTCCCATTCGCATAATCGTCCAGTTACCTGCTGGCGCATCCCAATTTAGCATTCCATTTTCATCACGTTTTTTACTTAAATCAATCACTCCGTCTGGATTCACTAATAAGCTTTTATCTTTGAATTCTTCCTGCTTACCAAATATGTATGAATCCCACTTAATACCAGGCGTAGAATTCATTTTACCCAATTGTTTTTCAATGTATTTATCTAAAACAGGTGCTTCAGAGATGTTAATTTCAGCAAAACCAAACCCTTTTTTCTTTGTTCTAAAATTGGTACATTTTAATTTAAATTGTTGCGCTTTTGTATCGGGCAAAATTGTACCAAAATCTCCTGTTTTTATAGATGCCACATTTGGTGTTATACGAAAACGATCGAAATGAAATTCTTTAACTATTTTTTCTTCACCATTTACCATAGCCGTTAACGTCATATTACATTTAAAAGCTCTACTTGGTATTATGGTAATAGAACGCGCTGTTATGGGTTCTGAAAGTTGAAAACTAATTTCTAAAGCCTCTCCCTTTTTGGGCTCAAAACTGGTATCGTCTTCTTTGTTTCCGTCGGTTAAGATGGTTACATCTACATCGCTCCAATTGGCACTTACTTTTGAAGGTATAAACTGCGTACTCTTTTCTTCAATATCCGAAGATTTAAAAGCAAACGTATGCGTATCTTGAAATTCTTTTGCTGGTTGTGGTAACTTTATGCTGAGTGGTTTCCCTCCTGAAATTTTTGTTTCACTATAGGTTAGATAACGCATAGCTTTGGTATAATCTACCCAAGGCCCACCACTTTGGCTCCAACCTGGACAATTAAATACCCCAATATCTACACCAACTCGTTTGCCCTCGTTCACAGCATGTACCATTTGCGACCACCAATCTTCGCTTAGCATAGGTACTTTTCCATCTTTGTGGGCAGGATTTATATTTCCTATTAACGCACCGCCAATACCTGCTTTTTTCATCGCCTCTAAATCTTTGGTAATACCCTCTTTAGAGATATCATCATTAATCCAATACCAATAACACCAAATCGTGTTACTATCATTTGGCGTAGCAAAATCTGTTGTTATTTGTTGAAAAATTTCTGAACTTATTTGATTTTTATTCTCGCATGCACTCCACAAAAAGAGCATTAAAAAAACGGTTAAATAATAACTTGTTTTCCTTTTAATATTCATCTCTAAAATTGATTTTCCTGTCTTTTGACAGATTACTATTTTTTTTAACACTTTATTTAAATATAGGTTCAAGTTTGGTAATCATTTAAAAGCTCATTAGTAAAACTAAATTTGACCGCTTTATCATAATAATCCTGAACCATTTTACATTTTATTTTACATTTTTATATACGATTTCGTAATTGCCACTTTCTATATTATCTATGGTTAACTTCTCGTTTTTAATACTAGCCTCAATTCGCTTTCCGTTCATCGTTACATAATTATTATTACTAAACTTTGGTAAGATCACTTTTGCTGTTGTATTGGGAGGAACGGTTATGTTGTAAACAAAATTACCGTCTATAAATTTCCATTCAGATTCAATCTTCCCATAAATTGAGTTGTAACTCCCTTGAGCTTCAGAAATATTTTGATGTGGCAAAGGGGCAAACAATACTTTCTTGTAACCTGGTTCTAAAGGTGAAATTCCAGCAATACGCTCGTATAACCATTGCCCAATAGCGCCATAAGCGTAATGATTAAAAGATAGTGCTCTATTTGCAAAACCTTTGTCATGGGTATAGCCATCCCATCTTTCCCACATTGTGGTGGCGCCTTGGTTTATAGAATAAAACCATGATGGATAGGTTTCCTTTAATAGAATTTCGTAAAGCAAATCTGTATGACCTGTTTTATCTAAAACTGGCGCTAATAATGGCGTTCCTATAAAACCTGTACGCAAATGTGTTCCTCTATCTTTAATTAATTGAACCAAGTGGTTTATAGATTTATTTGCTGTTTCTTCAGATAAAATATTAAAACCAAGCGCTAATAAATAGCCTGTTTGTGTTGGTGTGTAAGGTGTTTTTATTTTTCCGGTAGCATCAAAAAATTCGTTTTCAAAAGCTTTAGAAATTCTATTTAGCAATTCTTGGTAGTGTTTAGCGTCTTCTTGAAAACCTAAAACTTGGGCACTTTTCATTGTTAAAGACACAGAGTATGCGTAAAATGCTGAAGATATAAGTGTATTAGGTGTATCACCTCTTCGATCATCTTTTTGTTGTGAATACGGTTGCAACCAATCGCCTACAGTAGACATGTGACTAATGTTAATGGTTGCTTCTGAAGTATGATAATCGCACCATTTTTGCATCATCTGGTAGTTATCCTCAAGCACCTTGATATCTCCTGTTCTATAATACAGTTCCCAAGGAATTATAGTAGAAGCATCAGACCAGCCTGCTTGGGCAAAATTTCCAGTAAAATTTGGAACCACCACAGGAATACCGCCATTGCCAAATTGCTCTTCTCGCATACTATTTAACCACGCAGACCAAAAGGCATGCGTATCTGCTAAAAATAAAGATGTTGGTATAAAAACCTGAGCATCTCCTGTCCACCCTAAACGTTCGCTTCTTTGTGGGCAATCTAAAGGTACATCGAAAAAATTACCTCTTAATCCCCATTGAATGTTGCGATGTAATTGGTTTAGTTTTGGGTGGGAAGATTGAAAGTGTCCTGACATATCAAAATCTGAATGTTGCACGATTCCTGTAACCCAAGATTTTTGAGGAGTAAAATCTTTATTATATCCGCTTATTTCTACGTAACGAAAACCATGAAACGTAAATTTTGGTTGCCAAGAAATAGTATTATCTTCTTTTGCTATGTAATAATCTGTGGCTTTTGCAGACCCCAGGTTTTTAGTGAATAATTTACCTTCAGAATCAAGCATCTCGCCGTATCTTAATTGTATAGTATCACCCTTTTTAACTGGAATTTTTAAGTCTACTACACCTACCATATTTTGACCCAAATCGAATAAAACCTGATCTGTTTTCTGAACCGTCATTTTAACAGGATGTAGGCTTTGCTTATTTTTTATTGTAGCGTGTTTTTTGGGAAAAAGTTTTGTTTTTGATTCTATTTCTTCTGTTATAACGCTCTCCCAAGAAGCATCATTAAAATCAGGTTTATCCCAATTTGGAAGTTCAAAATTAGTATCGTATTTTTCGCCATTATATAATCCAGAAACTCTTGTAGGGCCATTCCTTGTGGCTTTCCAACTGTTATTACTCGTAATAATTTTATAATTGCCTTTTATATCTTCTATCTCAAGCTGACAAATTACTTGGGGTGGTGCAATAACAGTATCCCACCTTCGTTTAGGTCCAAAACGTCCAGAATGCCAACCTTCTGCAAGCACTATTCCTAAAGTATTTTTATCTTTTTGTAAAACAGCAGTAACATCATACGTTAGCGTCTCTATTCTTTTAGTATAGGGCGTCCAACCTGGTGTTAGCACATCATTACTCATCTTTTTTCCATTAATGTGTGCTTCAAAAACACCTTTTGATGTGATGTATAAACGTGCCTTTTTTACTGTTGAATTTATTTTAAAATCATTTCTTAAATATTGAGGTCTAAATAATCGAGTACCATATCTTGTAGTATCCCATTTTTTAGGATCGGGAATTTTTATCCATTTTGCATCCCAATCGGTATTAGAGAGTAAACCCATCTCTATACTGGAAATTTCACTCCAATCTGAAACACTATTTTCTGAACCCCAATAGCATACCTGCCAATAAATTTTCTGCCTCGATTTTAATGGATTTCCAGCATATTTTACAAAAACAGATTGATCGGACATCACTTTTCCAGAAGACCATACATCAGGAGAATCTGGTAATAAATCTGGAGTTGAAGCCACTACAATACGATATGCACTTTGTTTCTTTACAGTACTTGTTTTAGGTAATTTCCAAGAAAGAGATGGCATACTATCATGGAAACCTAAGGGGTTTTGAAACCCTTCAGAAACAGTTAAGCCATAAGGACTATCTAGGTTACTTCCACTTTTTTCTAAGCAGCTTAAAAATAGAAGCGGTATAAATATGACAAATATTAAATTACTTTTCACTGTATATAATTTATAATTTTCTAGTCTGTTATTTAAGACTTAAAGAGCTTTACACATTACTTTACTACCTTTCTTTTCATTAAAAAAACAAGCATACAATAACAATTATATTTATTCAAAAAACTCATCAATCTTAGAAAAATAAAAATTGATTTACCAGTATTTCGCGTTAACTACAATTTTTACTAGTACTTCATTTAGTGTTTCATTAAGTTTGAATGATTTTCTAAACGCTACCCAAGTATTAGAAACTCCATCTTATTATTGCCAAATGCATTGGGCATCTTTCCAATTAGGGGTATTGGTAAACACCGAAATAGAAAACACAATAGCCATTAGTAATAGATACATAGTTTTTAAATTTTATTGTCATTCTTGTTTTATTTTAACTTATTGATTCTAATTCAACCTATTTAGTAACCACATCCCAAACTTTTGAGCGTATTGATTTGTCATCTTTATTTTCAACTGTGAGCACAACAGTCCAATGGCCTGATGTACTATATTGATGTACTGGATTTTGCTCCTTAGAAGTCGTTCCATCTCCAAAATCCCATATCCATTTTTCAACATTACCCAATGATTCATCTTTAAATGCGAAAACACGTCTGTCTCTATCTACCTCAACAAAAGACCAATTTGCTTGTAGCTCCGGCTTGAACTCTTCTTCTAGTGGCATTAACCTGAATGCATTCATAAAATCGCCATTATGAATCATTTCAATATTATGTGCTAGGTTAATAAAATCCTTCCTCTCCTTATTGTCGTCATCGTAATCTAGAACGCTCCAAGACATCGCGATAATTTCATTTTCTTTTAACTTTGAAACTGCCGAACGATGAATACCTTCAATAGCAGCATAGTCGAATGGCGTTATCCAAAATTCCATTTTGAGCAAACCAGGTTTACCTTGTTCTAATTTGTGCTTATTGGCGGCATTGGCATAAGGAAAATCTTTAATCCAAGGCGTATTCCCCCAAACCATGGCCCAATCTTTATTTACGGCAGGCATAAAAACATGATAGTTTTGGGCATGCGCCCCATGTCCTCTAAAATGTAATTCTTCAATAGGTATAAATTGTTTATTTGCATTCCACTTTTTGATAAAATTGCCGCCTGAAACATCAGCATCTATAACCAATTCAAAAATATCTTGTCTGATATCTAATTGCTCAAATTCCCAGAAATCATCAAAAACCTCTACATAAAAGTATAAGCGGTTCAGGTCTTTAACCCATCCTACTTTTACTTTAATATCCAAATCGGTTGCATCAAGATTAAACCCGATACCATTGATACTTTCTTTCATTTGGTCTAAACCAATGGTATAAGTATCTGAAACCAAATTCCAATCGGAAAAGTCACCATCAATACGTGGCATTTCATGTTGTGGAAATTGAAAAATAGGATAAATAGTATCACGGTTCTGAAAGGCATAGGATTGGAATGCCCCAAAGCCAGAAACTATAATCCATATAAAACAAAACAGTGGACGCAAATTTATTTATTTTTTATTGAGTAAAATTTTAAGTTCTTTAATTGATGGTTCTTCTTTTGCATCTAAAATAAACAACCTACATTTTGTAGATTGAATAGCATTAAATTGATGGTTTTTATTTGCTCCACAAGTTGTTCCTTGTACAATATTTTTCCATTCTCCGTTTTCCCAATATTGTAATTTATAAGAGGTTATATTATTTTCATACTCATCAACAATAATTTGATTAAAAGTCTGCGGTTTTACCCATTCTACTTCTAAATATTGATTTTTTGTTTTGGTAGCTAGCCAACGTGTTTCATCATCTTCATCATTTACTCTAAACGCTTCAAAAACGGGTAGTTTTTCTGTTTGGATAAACATAGATGAGGCATTCATTCTTCCTAATTTTGCCAAATTATCTATTTTATGTAATGGTTCTGGAAATTGAGTTAGAGGCAATTTATCGACTTTAAAATCGTAAACACCAGATGATACATTGTATATAATGTAATTACCTACAGCTTTACTTTTTTCAGTTCCCACAAAAGTGATATTTTCAGCTTTCCCCGCTAAAACTCCACTTTCTTGTATCCCCTCTTTATTAGTTTCTGGTAGATATACTTTTGCAGTTGTATTTACAGGAACTTCAATATGAAACGTTGCGCCTTTATCTTCTTTTTTCCAGTTGACCACAACATTTCCATACATGGATTCATATTCGGTATTTGCAAAAGTTAAATCGCCAACAAGTGCTGGTTTTATAATCATATTTTGCATCCCTAATTGTTCTGGATTTGGACGAATACCACCAAAACCTTTAATAAAATAGCCACCAATTCCTGTGTAACACGTATGTATTTGACTATTTCCTACGGCAGACCAACGTTCTGGCCACACCGTTTTACCTTGTTCTAAAAAGTACCCGTAACTTGGATGATGCTTGTCTCTTAAAAGTACATAAATTAAATCCATACGCTCTCCAGATTCTGTAAAATAGCGAGTATATAAGGCTTGTCCAGAACTTCCTGTATCGTAATATGGAAAATCATATAACACATTATTAACCAATTGGGCTTCTGCTTTTTCTTTTTCTGAAGCAGGTGTTACACCAGATAGTAATGCGAAGGCTTGGTCTACTTGATAACCTTTTAAATATTTACCCGTTTCTGGATTATAAGACAATTTATGGGTTGCTTCTTGCTGAACTTTCAATCTATTTTTATAAGCTAGCGCATCTTCAGTTTTATTTAATTCCTCTGCAATATGCATGGCATTTTCTAACATAAACGCGTACAAACAATTGTTAAAATGTGCTGCGTCTGGAGAATTACTACTTGTCCAGAAATTACCACGTGGGGTACACCAATCGCCCAAACCTGGCATTTCTCTTTTTCCTTGTTCACCAATTATTAAAGCGCCACCAGTATTAAAATTGGAATGCTCATACAACCAAGTCATCCATTTTTGCATCGATTGGTAATTATCTTCTAACACTTTTTTATCGCCTAACATGCGGTAGGTTTCCCAAACTGTTAATGGATTATTGGCTTTCCACATTAAAAACGGTCGATCTTCTTCATTTAGTACGGCTCTAGTTTGACCATCTGTAAATTGTGCATCTCTTGTATATTGCAAGTATTGATCCATATAAGCACCACTTTCAAAGTTTGGCAGAGCATCACCATACATGGCAGCCACTGTCACTTCGCCCCAACCACGACGTTCACGATGTGGACAATCGACCAAAATACCATCCATAGTATTGGCTAAATAGGTATTTAAGTTGATTTGATAAATTTGATTCAATTGCTGACTTGAGGATTCAAATTTGCTAATTTGTTTACGGTTGTTTGTCACTACATAACCTCTTGCATCTGCTATTTTAGGTTCGTATTTTAAACCGTAAACCGTAACCCAACGTCCGCCGGCAACATTAAATCGGTTAGAGAATTTTCCTTTTCCTGATTTACCGAAAATGTATTTACTTTTCTGGCTCCAATTCATGATTCTTTCAGTCTGATCACTAATTTCAAACAATATAGAATCGCCTTCTTTTCCTTTATATAAGTCCATTTCAAAAAGACCAGTATAGTTTTCTCCCATATCAAAACGATAGGTTCCATCATCATTTTTATCTACAGCAATGGCTTTTATCTCCTTAAATTTTACTTGAGGTTCTACCATTTGTGCGCTTAATTCAGCTTTAATAGGACTGTAAAGCGCACGAACTTCTCTGTTTTTATTGCTATTCAAAGCGAAACTTAAGTTGTTACCTTCAGGTATTTTAGCATTTAGCGTTTCGTAATTATAAACAGTCGCATTCATCCAATTGCTATCATCATATTCTGGTGTGTTCCAATCGTCTTCTCTTTTACTATCGTCAATAGTTTCACCACCAAAACGCAGAATATCCCAATCGCCATAATATTCTGAGTTACTTTTTTTGGTTTTCCAGGTCGTGTCAGATTTTAGAGTGATTTTTTCACCTCCAGCTACAATTTCTGCTTGTGCTTTAAATACAAAAGGAACATTTCTATATTCTCTAATTCGTTTCCATCTTGCCCAACCTGCAGCGTGCCAAATAGCAATGACATTATCGCCTCTTTTTAGTTTATCTGATATATCGTAAGTCAAATACGGAATTCGTTTTTTCATGTAAGAAGACACAGGATTCACTACATTATCTGTTATTTTTTCGCCGTTTACATACAATTCATGATACCCAAACGAGCCTACAAATACAAATGCAGATTCAGCTTCTTCTTTTAACTCGAAATTCTTTCTATACCAATTGTGGTCTATTTTTTTCTGATCAGATTTTAAAATCCAATCACCTTTCCAATCGGATTTCTGTAATAATCCCATTGAAAATTTCCCATAATCACTCCAGTTGGAAGCATTGCCATCTTTATCCCAAACTTTTACTTTCCAGAAATATTGCTTTGCAGATCCTAATGCATTGCCTTGATAGGTGTTATTAACCGATTGATTTGAATCTACTTTTCCAGAATCCCAGACATCTCCTTTGTTCGCTTTAATATTTTCTAAACTACTTGCCACCAATATTTGGAAAGCAGTTTGTTTTTGACCTCTGTTTATATTTGTTTCTAAAAGTTTCCAACTTAAACGTGGTTTTGTGTTATCTATTCCTAAAGGATTGGTTTTGTACTCGCATTTAAGGTCTGAAATTTCTATTTTTGGTGCAGTGTTGCAACTTAGCATTATAAATGCTGTTACAATAAAAAATGTGTTTTTGTAAAAATTTAGATAGCCATTCATTTTTATTAATCTCTTATTTAACATTATATATTTTAATTTCTGAAATACTCGGTTTTGTTTTGGATGCTACTATTTGTAATCTACATTTGAATGCCGTAACTGCTTTAAAATCGTGAATCGTATTAGCTCCACAAGACGTGCCGTTTACAAGCGTTTTCCATATATCGTTTTCTAAATATTCAATTTTATATTTTGAAATATTTTCGCCATCTTCTTCTATAACAATGGTATTAAACGTTTGTGGTTTAAACCATTCTATTTCTAACCATTCATTGTTTGCTGTTTTTGCTTTCCATTTTGTTTCAAGATCTTCATCATTTGCTCTAAACGCTTCAAAAACTGGAAGTTTCTCTGATTGAATAGTCATTGATGAGGCGTTCATACGCCCAACCAATGCTAAATTATCTGGTTTATTTAATGGGTCTGGGTAATTTACTTCAGGGAGTTTATTCACTTTAAAATCATAAGAACCAGAACCTACTTGATAGATAATACAATTACCAATAGCATCACTTTTTTCCGTGCCTAAATATTTAATACCCTCAGCTTTTTCAGCAATGGTTTCGCTTTCAAAAACCTCCTTACTATCTTGCGCTGGAATGTAAATCTTTGCGGATGTATTTACAGGAACTTCTATAGTAAACCTTGCGCTTTCTGCTTCTTTTTCCCAATTCACTTTTATATTACCATACATAGATTGGTAGCTTGTATTGGCAAACTTTAAATCGCCTACAGGTGATGGTTTTACTATAAAATGTTGCATTCCTAATTTTTTAGGATCTGGACGAATCCCTGCAAACCCTTTTATAAAATAGCCCCCAATGCCGGTATAGCAGGTATGAATTTGGCTGTTTCCAATGGCAGACCATCGCTCTGGCCAAACCGTTTTACCCTGTTCTATAAAGTAGCCATAACTTGGGTGGCGCTTATCTTTAAGCAACTCATAAATTAAATCCATACGCTCGCCATATTCGGTAAAGTAGCGTGCGTATAATGCCTGACCTGAACTTCCTGTGTCGTAATACGGAAATTTATATAATACTTGGTCTACCAAATTATTATAAACCTTTTGTTGTTCTGCTTCTGGGGTCACTCCAGAAATTAATGCAAATGCTTGATTGACTTGATGTCCTTCACCATACTTTCCTGTACTAGCATCGTAACTATTTTTATGAGTGGCTTTTCGTTGTACGTCCAAACGCTTTTTGTAGATGGCCACATCTTCTGTCTTATTTAAAGTCTTTGCAATATGTAGTGCATTTTCTAACATGAATGCATACACGCAATTGTTGAAATGTGCTGATTCTGGAGAATTACTAGACGTCCAAAAATTACCTCTAGGTGTACACCAATCTCCCAAACCAGGAAATTCTAAGGATCCTCGTGTACCAATTTTTAATGCACCTCCAGTTTCGTAATCTGAATGTTCATAAAGCCAATGCATCCATTTTTGTAGTGTTGGATAATGGTTTTCAAGCAATTTTTTATCGCCTAACATTCTGTAAGTTTCCCAAATTGTGATTGGGCTGTTTGCCATCCACATTAAAAACTCAAAATCATCACCATTAATTACTGCTCGCATCTTGCCATCATCAGCTTGCGCATCTTGCATAAATTGGGCGTATTGAGTCATATACGCTCCACTTTCAAAATTTGGCAATGCATCACCATACATTGCAGCTACGGTTACTTCCCCCCAACCACGACGTTCACGATGTGGACAATCTACTAGAATACCATCAATGGTATTGGCGATATAGGTGTTTAAATTTACTTGATATATTTTATTCAATAAGTTACTAGAGCTTTCAAACTGGCTGATTTGTTTTCTGTTATTAGTAATCACATACCCTTTAATATCTTTCAATTCTGGTTTATAATTGATACCGCTAATGGTTACCCATCTTCCTCCTGCTAAATTAAAACGATTGGTAAAATGCCCTGTTCCTGTATTATCAAATACATATTTACTACGTTGGTTCCAAGAGGAGGCTACTACCTCACGATCAGCAATTTTAAATGTAGTGGTATCGCCTTCTTTACCATTAAACAAATTCATTTCGAAAAAACCTGTGTAGTTTTCGCCCATATCAACCACATAGTTTCCTTCGTCATCTTTTTGAACACCAATGGGGTTTATTTCTTTATATTTTACTTGTGGTTCTACCATTTGAGCACTTAAAGCAGCTGTGATTTTGCTTGTTGGTGGATTTGCATCTGTACTTGGCACAACAATAGCACCTTTAGGCCCCAGGTTTACGTTGGAGACACTAACTTCCTTTGCTTCATCATTATTAAAAACTAGGGCATTTTGCCAGTTGCTATCATCATATTTAACAGTATTCCAATCGTCTTCTCGTAAACGTTCATCGATAATTTCTCCGCCAAAATCTTTAATATCCCAACGCCCAACATACGCACTATAACTTTTTTTGCACTTCCAAGAAGTATCTGTTTTTATTCGTATATTATTATTGCTTAGCTTAATATCTGCCTGTGCCTTAAACACAAACGGCGCATCGTAATAAGCTTTAATTCTTCCCCATCGTGACCATCCTGCTGCGTGCCAAATACCGATAACATTATCACCTTTTTTAAGATGTTCTTTAATGTTATAAGTCAAATATGGCAAACGCTTTTTCACAAAAGAATATACCGGATTCATTACAGCATTACTTACCTTTTCTCCGTTTACATAGACTTCATGATAACCAAAAGACGCCACATAAATGAATGCAGAGTTTGGATTTTCTTCTAAAGAGAAGTTTTTTCTATACCAATTATGGTCTTTTTTATTTTGGTCTTTTTTATAGATCCATTCGCCTTTCCAATCGTCTTTCTCTAATAAGCCCATTGAAAAATGTGCAACTTTACTCCATTTAGAAATGTTTCCTGCAACATCCCAAACCTTTACTTTCCAGAAATATTGTTTTGAAGACTCTAAATTCTCGCCTTTAAATACGTTATTTACAGATTGATTCGATTCAATTTTGCCAGAATCCCAAACATCTCCAATATTATTAATTAAGTTCTCTAAACTACTTGCTACCAAAACTTGAAAAGCTGTTTGTTTTTGACCTCTTGTTTTATTTTCTTCGATAAGCTTCCAACTCAATCTCGGTTTTAGATTATCAATTCCTAGAGGATTTGTGCGGTATTCACATTTTAAACCTTCAACCTTTACCATTGAAACCTTGCTACAGCTTGAAGTTAAAAGGACTGCTACTATTAATAGAAGCTTAAAAAATAGGTTTTTAAAATTTTGACTATTTAGTTGATTCTTCATTTTTTATAACCTTAATATATACTTGTTTGTTCTGCAATTGATCTATCAATTTATAGCGTAAGAAATGAATCTCAGACACCAGTTCTTTTAAGTACCATAAATATATTTTTAACATAACAAATACTCATCCTGTAATGTCATGGTACTTAATTAAATTCCTATCCCTACTAAAGAATAACTCTATTTATTATCAAGGTATATTAAATACCTGCACTTTTGTAAATTTCTATGATAAAAATTGTAACTTCAATTGACAATTTGATATATTAGTAGCACAAAATGATATGGAAAATAAATATAAAAAATACCTAATTACTTCTAAAAAAGATAAATCGTGGGGTTTTTACGTGAACAATTTAGGACGAAATGTTATTAAAAAATATGCTGATTATCCTTCTATGGATCATCCAGATCAATACGTTTTTACTTGGGATAAAGGACGTGTTTTAAATGAATTTCATCTGGTACTTATTACTAAAGGTAAAGGTGTTTTTGAAAGTAACGCTACTGGAAAAATAAAAGTTTCTGATGGTGATATATTTTTGTTATTCCCTGATGTTTGGCATCGTTATAAACCAAAAAAAAGTACTGGTTGGACAGAACGTTGGGTTGGATTTTCTGGCACTATTGCCAATCAGTTTTTATCCAATGGGTTTTTCAACCCTGATGAACCTATCATTTCAAAATGCAGCAAACCTCATGTCCTAAATCATTTCAACACACTCTTTAAATTGTTTGATGAAACTACTTATGGGTATCAACATTTAGCATCTGGAGTTTGTATTCAGTTGATGGCAGAATTGTATAATATTAAAAGCGGTGGAAATAATATTGAAAACCTCAACTCCATGGTCTCTCGTACCAAAAGCATCATGTACAAAAACATTAACTCACCCATTGATTTAACCAAAATAGCTTCAGATTTAGGCGTCAGTTATTCTAAATTCCGGATTGATTTTAAGAAACAAACAGGGGTTTCTCCTTTACAATATCATTTACTATTAAAAATTGAAAAGTCTAAAGAGTTGCTACTAAACTCTAGTAAATCTCAAAAAGAAATTGCTTTTGAATTGGGTTTTGAATCTGATGTATATTTCAATCGTCTATTCAAACGAAAAACAGGATTAGCCCCTGGTAAATTTAGAAACCAAAACAATTCTTAACTAACTGCTATTGAAATCTGTAATTCTTTAACCTCTGCTTCAAAAAACACCTCAATTGGTAATGCCTCAACTCCTGGTACCATATTAAAGGTTCGCTTTCCTGAAATCTCTTTTATTTTTATGGGCGCACTTGCTTTTATTGTAACTAATCCTTCAGGTTTTTTAATAGTTATTTCGTTTTCACTAGCATGGGTCACAATTTCATTTGAAGGCGAAACAATTGGTAAAACAAAAGCTGTGGGCTCTAAAATGTCTTGATTTGTTTTTACTTGAATCTCTGTCTTTTCAGTAGTAGACTTGTAAACAATATCAAATTTTGAGGCTGTTCCTTCCACCTCTTCTCTGTCAACGTTTTTAAGTTTAACATCAGCCACCAATTCTACAATTCCATTTTCATCATTGGCTGTAACTGTAGCAGGTAAGTCGTATAAATTCGTGTACCAAACTTCATTTTTAAACGTTTCAATACGTGGTGTTAAGCAAATATCTTTTCCTGGTTGCGGTTGTTGGTTGTTTTTTTCAACCAAAGAATACTCTGCCATGCTTGCTGCACATAAAAGTCCAACTTTATTATGATATAAGACGCCTAAAACGCCTCCCGAAGCTTGACGGAAATCATATTTATAATGATATTCTGCATCATAAGCACTTACGGTTCCTCGCCAATCGCCTCTTGCGAATAGGAAAACATCTAAATCTTTAAAATGTGTTATACCGTCTGCTGCAGTTCTTGGCAAACTTGAATTTGTATTAATTTCTGGTAAATGTTCCCAATGATCTAACAATGCTGCTAACGGTTTTGCATGCGTAAATGTATGATGCACACAAGGTGGAACTCCAGCTTCAATAAAACCAGGTCCCCCATGAATTAATCCATCTGCTGTGCAACGTTGTAATAATTCTGTGTTTTTTACTGCTGCTGTTCCAAATGCAGGGTTTATATGTGCCATCATTCCAAATGCAGGTTGACTACCATCGCAAGTTCTACTTCCCCAATAACTCCATTTATACATACGGTTACCCCAGCTGTTATCCCAAGCGCCATCTGGTAACATAAATTCTAGATGACTATTTAATGATTTTGTAAGGATTTGTATTAGCTCTTCATCTTTTTCTTTAAGCGCATACATCACCAAACTATTTAAGGTTTCCTCAACATTATAGCCTAAATCTACACCATGTAATCCTTTTTCACTCAATTTACTGGAGCTCTTTTTACATTCTCCAAATAACAAACCTTCGTTAGCTGTAAAATATACTTTTACTTGGGATGCTAATGTTTTACTCTTAGCCTTAAAGTCATCTCTTTTTAAAATATTTCCTATTAAATTTAATCCATAAACTGCTGTCCCTGGATAATTGATATTCGTAAAATCTATGGTAAATGTATCGTAAATATACTGCCCTGCTTTTTCTAGACGAATTGTCCATGCGTTTCGAGTTGCATCCTCCAAAACATGCCCATGATAATGTAGTGCTTCGGCTAATGCAATAGCTCCAAAAACGGTAATCCCTTTCCAAGATTTTGGATTTTTAATTACCGTCCAACTGCCGTCTTCTTGAGACACGTTATTTTCAGCCCATATCATGACCAAATTAGCTGCTTCAATGTATTTTTTATCTCCAGAAATATCTGCCATATATAAAAAAGGATACACTGCATCCATGCAACGTCCATGAATATGTGAGCAAGACGGACAGCCTAAAGCACCGTGCTCTTCTAAATTAGACGGATTATTAATTTGCACTTTTATCATACCATCACACCAGTCTTTTAAAAGTCCTGATATTAGATTTTTGAATTCTAAAGAGTGTTCTGGGTGATTGGTACAGGCATTTAATAATCCTGAAAAAGGAATAGATAAGCCTACTCCGGCAAAGGTTGAGAGTTGAATAAAATTACGTCTTTTCATGGTATAGTTTTTAAAACTACAGGACCTATTAAACCCGAAAGTTCTAGTTCCATTTCATTCTTTTTTGGCGGATTTGTAGTCCAAGTTTTCTTGTTATCTTTTGAACGAGAGTTATCAAAAATGAGTTGATTTCTCCACGTATTGGTCACCTTAATTTCTAGTTTATTTTCCCCTTTTTTAACTGCCTCAGAAATATCAAACATAAAAGGAGGCGCCCATTTTACAGCTACTTTTTCACCATTGCACCAAAGTTCTGCAATGTTTGCGACACTACCTAAATTAATAAACGTATGCGCTCCAATATCATCTAAATTAATTGTTTTTGAATAAGTTGTGGTTCCTGAATAATGCTGAATAGTTTTGTCTTCCAATTCTGTTAATGACTTTAATTCAGGAACCTCAATAAATTCTGGAGTACCCCAATCTTTTTCAAAAGATAATTTCCAATTGTTTTGAAGGGACATTTCGTTAACAGCAATTGTTTTCTTGATGTTATTTTCATTTTGATAAAACATATAGTCTCCTGAATTTGAAGCTATAAAATTATCTTCTTTCCATGATAATTTTGGATAATCTTCAGAATCATGAATTTTGTACCATCCTGTTTTAGAATCTAAAATAACCTGATTATTATAAGTTACTTTTGATGCATAAGGTCCTTTATCAGCTTTTGAAAACACAATAATTGCGCTGCCGTTTGATGACAATGATAAAGCAACATTTGTTCTATTATTCTCTCTATTCCAAACTTTTGCCTCTTTTTGCTCTCCAGTAAAGGCATTCCAAATTTGAGGACTTAAATTATTTACTCTAAAACTTAACGAAACATCAACTGGGTTTTCATTTTTTGAAGCTACAAAATAAATATCGGCATCATCTGTTTTTCTATGAATCCAATTGATATCCAATCCTACTGGAACAATTACATCTTGAGCAACACTTTCTTCACTTAAAACGGCGTCTAACGTTTTTCCCCAATACACTTTACCTTTTCCTACTTGTTTTACACCACTTTTTGAAGTCCCCCATAATTCATCAGAAATATTTTTAAGTTCCTTTACATCATTTTTATCATCCATTAAGCTTGGTGAGTCTATTGGTTTATCGCCTAAAATTACAGCGCCATTTAGCACCAATTCTTTTAGTTTTTTAGCTGTTGACAATAACATACTTTCTGAATCTCTTAGTGTAATAATTTTATAGTCACCTCCATCTTCAACATGAAGTTTACCATTTTTAACACTCAATTTTTCTTGTAAAATTTCTGCATTCAAATAATCAAATCTGTAACCTTTGGGGAAATAATCTAAATCGAATGGTGGACGCTCATAATGATCTCCATAGTACCTTAAAACATCCGCAACATATTCGCCTTGTTGCAAAACGTATTGGTTTCGCGCCAAATAATCAGTCCAATCTAACATGTACTTCCACCATGTTTGTTGTCTTACTAGTGGAAACCCTATATGACCTCCAAAGCTAGAACCTGGATACACATCTGTTTGTGGTGTATGTGAAAATGTATGAAATACCAAATGATTCACACCTTTTGCGAAATTGTAATCGATAAGGTATTTTACAGAAAACGGATGTTCGTTCCATTTTACACCAATTTGTGTACAGGCTTCTGCTGCCAATACAGGTTTATTATATAAATGTACTGCCGATGCCGCATTATATATAGGTTTTGCATATTCATTTTGAGCTGACGGCGCTTTAGGATACCAAAACTCGGTCATAGGAATATCGCTTACACCATAATAGCGCATGGGGTCAATTGGTAATACTTCACCTCCTGCTCCTTCAGTATACACCTCAGCACCCATGTCATGAGCCACCGTTGCAAAATGTTTAAAGAAATTATCAATAAATACTTCATCCATAGTATGTCTTAAATCTCTTAAAAACTTAGTAGTTACCTCTGGACTATCAACAATATAACCCATGGTAGCTGGCAAATAGGTTTTCATGCTATAACCTCTTCGGGTTTCAAATTCGGTAAACATATCCTCAGAATTCATAGTCCAAGTAGGTACGTGACTTTCCCAACTATCAATTAACAACCCATGTAATTTACCATCACCAATAGGACCGCCAGGTTTAATTAAATTACCAATCATACCTTTTCGTAAATGGTTTTCTATGGCTTCTTTATCTAATTTACTAGATTCCCAACCTGTAGCTTCAGGAACTGCTGGCTTATTGGTTAATCGCATATTGATATGCCCAAAACGTACCACCGTCCAATTACCCTCAGGAACATCCCAAGTTAATTTGCCTTCGGCGTCCATTTTGTCTGAAAGGTTGATGATTGTATTTGATTTTATGATGGTACTTTCAGCGTAATTACATTGCACCTCTTTTTCAAGACGCCTCAAGACTTTTGCTGCTTTAGCCTCATGATTATGAAACTTAGGTTTTGAACTTAAACGAATAAATTCAGGAGCAATAGTGTGTCTGCCTTCAAAAGTAAACACAAATTCATTAGAAGTAGTTTCTGGAATGGCTAGTGTGAGATGTTTTCGTCTATCATTCCAATTAGCATCTGGTAAATTTACCGTTGCTATTTCTATTAATTTATTATCAATTAGTGCTTCAACCTTAATCGCTACATCCATTTGAGGGTATTCTGTATCCATAATAATATGACGTGATTGAGGGAATGTAATTGTGCGTAATGTTACTGCATCATTAAAAGTGGTCTTCACCCAAGTATTTTGATTTTTTACTTTTGAAATACCTTGTGATCTATATACTTTTAAAGGTTTATCCAATTGCGTGGTTTTACGCGTAACAATGATTTTTGAATGAGGATTAAAAATGTCTTCCCATGGTACAATAGTATTATTTGTTTCTGTTTTTGAAGGATTTAAGGATTCTAATCCATCACCTTCTGGTGTTGGAAAAGTCAATACCTGAATATCTTTATAATTGTAGTCAGGCCTTTTGTAAAGACTATCTAATTTTAGAGTTTCATCAAAAGTTTTTCCGCCAGATAATCTGTAAACCGATTCTACAACTTCGCGTTGCGCCTCTTCAGCTGGCACCCATGGCCCTCCAGTCATAGACCAACCTGGGCAATTTTGCATGGTAAATTTTAAACCTAAGCGCTTAGACTCATCAGCAGCATGACGTATCATATCTTCCCATTCGGGCGATAAAATCTTAATTTGGTCAACATTAGGATAAGGTTGTCCAGATTTATTAAATAAATGAATGCCCTGAAGTCCTGCTTCTTTTATGGCTTCTAAATCTAGGGTTAAGCCTTCTTTAGAAATATTATTTCCGTTAAGGTGAAACCATGTTTCAGGTCGGTACTCTTTTTCAGGAGATTTAAAACCCACAGCCAAATCTTCAAAACTTATTTGAGGGTTCGCATCTATAGTTTTGTCAATTTTTGGTTGGCAACTTAAAACTGAGATGAATAAAAAAAAACATAAAAATTTGCAATTCATTTGGCGGATTTTTAAAAAAAATAAAGTAACTATTTTTTCTGCTAAAGCGTATCCTGTTCCATCATGTATAAAGTATTAAAAATTAATCTTGCCAAAGATTATTTTAAGTTTAAATTTGTCTTAAGCCTAAATAATAGAGACATTATAATCACAGCGCTTTTATATCAGGACAGAACAGGATAATTAAGTTATCATATAGTTTTATTTTTACTTAAAAATATTGCTATACAGTTATGAAAAAATCAAAATTGATCTATAAACTTGCATCAATTGCTATATTAACCCTTTTTACAGCCTTCTTTTCTTGTTCTTCAGAAGATGGTCCATCTGAAGACATAGTATTAGTTGACGACCCAGATCCTGATGCAGACCCTGGAGTTATTACTGATGAAGACACAGGCACTTACACAACTTGTAATGCAGATGGAGCAAATGAAACCAGAACATCAAACGATTTACCAAACCCTGTTAATGTTGGAACTATTGACGACAGAAGTTGTTATGCAAATTACAAAGAAAGTGTTATTGATGGAACTACATGGGGAATATACAATATAACAGCCGGCTCTAATAATCAAGATGCAGCAAACACCTTACAACCTCGAATAGAACGCTCGTTATCCGTAGCAAGTAGTACTAATGTAGGCACGTTTGTGAAATTTACAGGGATTTTTAGAATCCTCGAAGTAGGTGATGCAGGCTCTTTTGGTCAAGATGGTTCTTACATCGCTCAAGCCAAAGGGCAACATACTGGCGGCGGTGGTTCTCCAGACCCTGCTATTTGTTTATATAGAGCACATCCTGTTTACGGTTCAGGTAGTAATGCTGACAAGCAAGTGGCGTTCGATATTTATGCAGAACGCATCTTAGAACGTGGTGGATCAGGCAGTGGTAGAGAAGTGGTTCTACTAAAGCGAGTAAATAAAAACGAGATAACTACTTTTGAGCTAGAGGTAGGTTTCAAAATAGACCCAAGCGATACTACTAAAAAAATACATTATTGTAATGCTGTAATTGGTGGTGAAGCCTTTAATTGGAATATTCCTGATCCTGAAAGAGGGACGCAATCGAAAATTAGATACGGCTCATATCGTGTAAGAGGCGGTAGAGCACAAATTAGATGGGCGAATACCACACATGAAAAAGTGGAAAAATAACCTATAATTTCTTTTTATAAGGAGGTACTACTTGGGTTAGATTCTCTTATAACAGTATCTCATAAACTGTTTAAGTTTGATTATGAGATACTGCTTATATGGAACATTCTATTTAAAAATTAAATGCTGTACAATAAGAAACTCTGTCTATGTCTAATAATGAATATAATTTTCAAATTAGACAGAGTTTGGTATATAACTTGACTAGTTTTTAACAACCTTTATATATACTGGTTCTTCTAAATCTAACTTAACAAAATAAATTCCATTTACCGAGTCATTTAAATCTAAATTAATCTTACCATTTCGAACCTCTTCTCTACCTGATTTAATTAATTGTGCATGAATATTATACACTTCTAATTTTATTTCGTTTAAGTAATTAGGCACTCTTATTTCAAATGAACCTTCTGTAGGGTTAGGATAAGCCACAATACGTTGCTCTAAATTCTGATTATCTTCTGCTGATAGTTCATAATTTAAAGTATATTCTAAATAAGCTTTACCATCATCAACATCACCATTAAGCGTTTCGTCTATAAACGTAATTTGTTGTCCTTCCCCAATGTATAGAGACACATCGGTAGCACCAGTTTTCACTTCAGTTCTAACCACTGCATACCTTCCTGTAAATGCAATATTAAGTCCTGGCAAGTTTACGGAAACGTTATCATCATCGTTTGATAATACCATATCTGTTATTTCTTGTCCATTTACTTCAGAAACTACTTTCACACCTACAACTTTGGCATTATCAAATATGTACTCAGTTGATTTTATTGTGCTTTGTGCGTTTCCAGAAGGCTCATAAATAGCTATAAAAGGCTCATCCCACGCTTCTCCATACTTACGCATGATGAACATTTGTGTGTCTTTATTATCATAGCCATTACTCACGTCTTGGGTTGGTGGTGCCAGAGCAGAGCTATATTCTTTATCTACACCTCCAGGAACACTAACATGCAAATAATCATTAGTTGCCTGCAAATCGAACCTAGCTGTAATAGCATCTGTAGTAAGTGCCGATGTTTTTGGGTTCGAATAATATTGCCAACCTGGTTGATTACGAGGTGCTCCCGCTTCAATTGGGTATCTGTCTGGAGTATCAGTTAAACCTAAGGCATTATCCCCAGTTTTTATTTCCATCACATCTCCTAAGCCGTGAAATAAATAATCATGAAAATTATTGGTAGTATTAGAAACCGATCTAAAAATATCTATATAATAACCTGATGCTGGACTTGTACGGACAATACTATTTGTTCGTTGTTGGTCTACATTATTTATATTATCATCTAAAAACTGTGTAGAGAAACTAAAATTTCCTGCTATCGGGTCTGCATAAACTTTAGGCTCTGATGCCACTAATACAACCTCATCTGTAATATTCTGCCAAGTTCCTGAATTTGGAACACCACGTTTACTAGTTCCGTTTACTATAATAGTATTATGTGCAGCATAGGATACGGCGTATTCCTCATGAAGTGGAGTACCATAGCCATTAGACGCACCTCCAAAATCTGGTCCAATAATATAACCTGCACCATAAAGTTCCATGTCAATGCCTCCTGCATGTGCATGCACATATGTTCCGCCATGTGTATAATACATCAAGCCATTTTGTTCATCATCTACTCCCGAATAATTTCGTTGCATGACCACACCCGCATGAGTCGCTTTTACAGTACCGTATTGAGGTTCTCCAGCATCACTTACTGAAGCATCTATATTAACACCCCACAACAATTGAAGCGGATTCTTCCATTCTAAACTTTCGGTTTCAATAACCGGGTTGTACCCCCCCTCTCTAGCATAAATATTTTTAAGTGTTGTGGCTGCTCTATCCTTTAAAGCTGAATATCCTTTTCTGTCCGCAATTTTGAGAATACCTTCATAAATATGATCGTGTTCAATAAAACTTCTTCTTATATCGCCATAAGCAATTGTTAAGCCATTTGGATATAGAAAATTTTCGTAAATAAAAATACTTTCTAATAAATCTTGGTTGTTTTCAATTATATTTAAGTCTGGTTGATACCTATCTACAATATCCAAGTTTCGAATAAAAGCGGCATGGGTAAATTTAGCATATCCTGTAGATTCTGGCCACAGACGTTCTACATCGCTAAATCTATCTAGCATCCAATTAATTCCAGGTTGTTTAGAATTAGACGCCCCATTCATTAATTTGTCAAAAAAAGTCGCCCTGATAGCATCATCTTCCATACACAATACGCTGTATAATCCTCCTGGAAGTTCTAGAACGGGATGATTAGAGTTGTTACCCCCAACTTTTATAACATTATCTGCCATAACTTCAAAAGCATCTTGAGACGTTTCAAAATCAAAAGGCAAGCGTATATCATTATCTACATCATAAACCGTAGAGCCAGATTGGATTAAGAAAGGTTGTACAAAATCATAGGTCATAGCCACACGCGGAAAAAGTTCTCGAGGTGGTATTAAATGATTGAAATTTGAAGAATAAAATTCAAAAGTTAAAGGATCTTGCACACTTAGCATTTTAACATAGTGATACAATATATCTGATGATAATTGTGCATATTCTTCATCTCCTGTTAAATAATATAAAATAGCAGATTCTGCAGCAGTATTAAGTCTCCCACGGTGTGTTGTTCGATCTCCAGGTATTTCTGGTATAAGATTTAATATAAAACCAGGGTTACTAGCATGAATACCCTTAATAGATGCTAGCCTGCTGACTAGTTGATTAAACATACTACTTGCCCAAGTATATTGTGCTATATTATCAAGTATTTCTTGTTTATCAGCATCTGATACCCATATATGCGGATGTACTAATGATTGCGTCCCACTTCCAGAAGTTGGATTGGTCAAGAAATCTTTATATTCAAAATTATCAAAATCTAATGTGGCGATTGGTAGAAATGAATTGTATTGAAATTTAAAACTACCTAAACCTAAATTTGGATTTCTTGCAGCTACGTCATTAAATACTTTGGTTGTACCTACCCAAATTTCCCATCTATCATCACCTATTGATTCGGTACTACCATCTGGAGCATCATAAGTTTGAGAGCTACCAGAATTATTAGTAATAAAAGTAATAGTTTGTTTTCCTGAAAAATCAGCAGATTGTGTACTACCATTGTCTAATATTTTTAAGAAGAAGTTACCATCGGTTGCGCTAATCCCCAATCCAAACCTACTATGAACAGTAGTTATTGAAGTACCAGCCGTACCAAAACTAGGTCCAAAATAAAATGGAATTTCTCTACGATTATCTGGATGATTTTGGTCATTATTAGTAACTTCAAAATCAAATTGCATTTGAATGAATGTTGGTTCTGGTGTAAGTACTGGATTAGGTGTACGATAAAAATAAGATGAGCCTACAGCTGTTTTATTAAATCTTAAAGCACCATTTGTAATACTAGTAGCAACTTGTGAACTATTGCTAATACCACTAAACTCACCTACGTTTGGTGTAGAACTTATGTAAGCTGATCTAGAAGTAGATGAGCTAAAATCCTGACTAAATATCTGAGCATTTAATGAGACTGCGGAACTCATTATTAACAATGCTGAAAGTAAATGTTTCTTCATTAAACTATTTTTTTTAAAAATAGTTTAATGAAACAACTACTCTATCCTGCCCTATCCTGTATTAAATCTAGAAACAGCTATCATGAAACAAAAAATCGATGAATGCGTAAATATTGAATTAATAAGTACAAAAACTAATTTTCAATATTTACCACAAAACTAAAATCACCAGATTTCACATTTTAGTTGACTTTTCATCTATTTTTAATTTACTTTTCTCAACTTAACACCACTAAGTCTTGTTTCGCCTTCTGTAGCTTTAAAATCGACTGTTATACCTCGATCATCTTCAACGGTAATTAAAAAACGTTTTGCTACACCTCTATCTCCACCATATTGTTCTTTTAGATTAAGCGCAGACCATATTTTTTTACCATTCACCATAATATCCATGATATTATTATCTTCAGTTCTTAATTCTGCTAATAACAACGAAAGCTCATAAGTCCCATTTGGCACATCGAATTTATAAGCATCAATACCTACCAATTGTGTTTGGTAAATAGGGTCGTTATTGGTTCCTTTAATGCTTGTTTCAGCTCCAACTGTTTTTCTATTATGATGCTTTAGTATTTCTCCACCTAAGTAACCAAAACTACCTGCTTCATAGGCTTTATCGGGCATCCATAAATAATCCACATTGTCTTCTTCTATAAAATAACAAGTAGAACCTACATTAATTGCAATTTCATTGAATGGTGTTGTTTTACTTTTAAGGTTTTTAGGTTGTAAAGTGAATTCAATAGTGGCGTAATCTTTAATGATTTTTCCGTCTTTATCAGCTACCACTTCAATTAAATTTAGCCCAACCTTAAAGGGTACATCAAACGTAGCAATTGAAAAATCGAATGGTTTTTTACCGAGAGATTTTCCGTTAAGAAACATTTCAACATTTTCAGAATTTCCAACTACAGTTACTGGCTGTGTAGCAATCGGTATTCCTTCGCCATCGGCAATTCCAGAACGTTTTGTCCAAGCTTTAGAAGTTATGGCAATAAAAGGTGTATCATTCAATAAAGCCTGATATAAATAATACGCATCTTTCTTCTTTCTGTTTGAAGACACCAATCCTTTGTTATTAATATGAGGAACTGCATCTACACGATGTTCTACTTGAAAATCTGCGAAATTCCAGATGTTAGCACCAACTATTTCATCAATTTCTAATATCGATTTTATATACTCTTTATGTAATAAAAATTGATATTCTACACTAAAATCAAAACGTGAAGGATTATATGAACGAATTCTTGGATCTGCTCCACCACCGTATTCACTTAAAATAAAAGGTTTATCTGGATCTAAATCTAAAGATTGTTTTACTAATTTTTTTAGTTCGCCATCAATTTCATTTAATTCATTTAAATACCAACCGTAATATTTATTATACCCTACTAAATCAGTTACGCGAATACCAAACTCATGTTGATCTTGAGGTTGCCTGAAAAAGACCGAATATGAATATCTTGTTGGGTCTTCAGCTTTAATTGTAGCAGCTAATGCCTTATGTGTATCTATAAAATGTGCCACATATTCATCACCAAAACTTTGAGGCTTTTTCATGGTTGTTTCGTTACCTAAATTCCAAGCGACTATACTCGGGTGGTTATAATTGAAACGGATTGCCTCCTTTAGCATGTTTATACTGTTTTGTTTTCCAGCTTCGTTCGCAGCAGCTTTATCTACAAACGGAATTTCTAAAGTGGCTATAAATCCGTATTTATCGCACATCTCTAAAATTGCTGGATCTTGCGGGTAATGAGCTATCCTTAAAAAGTTAGAACCCATTTCCTTTAATAGTTTCATATCGTTTCTATGAATTTCATCACTTACCGCATTCGCTTTTCCATAAAAATCTTGATGTCTACAAGTACCAATTAATTTGGTTTGTTTTCCATTGATGAAGAATCCTTTATTAGCATCAAAACTATACCATCTGAAGCCCACAACATTCTCAACATAATCTAACACAGTATTGTTTCTATCTAATATCTCCGAAACTAATTTATACAAATAAGGACTATCCGGCGACCATAAATTAGGGTTGCTAATTGATAATTCGCTACGTACATCTTTACCAAAAGACACTTTACTTATGGTTTGCTTAACCTGATTATCATCAGCATCAAATAAGGTTTGTCTTACTGAGTATTTGCCTTTTTTAGGTCTGAATAATTTTGATTTAACCACGACTTTAGCAGACTTTTCAGAAACCTCTGGTGTGGTTATAAATATTCCATTGGCTCCTTGATTTGCAATCTCGAAGTGTACAGGCTTAGTGATGATTAATTGAATATCTCTGTAAATACCACCATAAAATGAAAAATCGGCTGCTTGGGGAACAATTTCATCATTATGAGCATTATTGACTTTTATAAAAATTTCATTTTTTCCAAACTGAATTTCAGCTGTTATGTCACGCGTAAAGGATGTATATCCACCTATATGATCTTCGCCTACAGATTTCCCATTTATGAATAAAGAAGCGACTTGGTTTGCAGCTTCAAATAACAAAAACACCTGTTGGTTTTCATAAATATCTGGTACTGAAAGTGTTTTTTTGTACCAACCATCACCACGATAATAACCATCTTCATCATCTAAAATATCCTCTGTATTCCAAGAATGCGGAATGGTTACTTTTTCCCATTCTAGGGATGCTTCGCTAGAAAAGGGCTTTTCAACATTACCTTTGTAAAAATTCCATGAATCGTTAATTGTTTCGATATGTCTTACTTGTTGTGCGGAAATAAACCCAACAAACGAGACAAGCATTAAGGTTAATAAGTTCTTCATTTTAGTTTCTATTATTTATGTATTATATAAATTAATTAAATTCGACTGCTTTACTTGGAACAAATCCAATACGATGTGCTTGAGCTAATATTTTTTCTCCTTCTGAAAGGTTTACTGGATTCTGATAAACCATCCAAGACTTTGGCGTGTTTCCATCTTTAATAATTTTATAGCCTATGGATGCCCCTTCTGTTTCACAACTTACACTTGCTTTTCCATTTTTAGAAGTAATAATTGGATCAGAAGTTACAGGTTTAGAATCTTTGCCAGACCATAAACGTTCAACTAGTTTCATTTCTCCAAGATTTGGAGTATCCCTAATTTCGGTAAGCCAACTATCCATTTCGGCACTTAATTCATTAAGTTTTTCTTGGAAAGTAGGATTATCTGCCAAATTATTTAACTCAAAAGGATCAGCATTACAATCAAATAATTCTTCTCTTGGTTTTTGTTCTCTAAACCATTGTAATTGAATTTCGTTTAATTTACTCTCTTCTTTCAGTCTTAATAAGTCCTGCATGGTTGGAATTCTCTCTCGGTATTCTACTGGTAAATAGTAGCCTTGTTCTGGTCTGTAATTGCGAATATACTTGTATTGATTATCTCTTACTGCTCTTATAGCATCTGTAAACCCATCGAATCTATCTGCTGCGGCATGAATGTATTTGCGTTCTTCAGGTTTGTGTTCTCCTAAAAAGCCTTGTCCTTGCAGATAGGGTTTTGGCTCTTCACCTATTAACGATAATAATGTTGGTGCAAAATCCACAAAACTTATCAATTGATTGTCTTTTGTTCCTGCTTTTAATTTATTCGGAAATCTAACAATCATCGGGGTGTTTAAACCAGAATCATAAATTAAACGTTTTTCTCTTGGTAAAGGCCCGCCATGGTCGCCGTAGAAAAAAATAATGGTGTTTTCTAATAATCCATCAGCTTCCAATTGTTTTAAAACAGCACCAACTTGATGATCCATTTCGGCAATATTGTTGTACAATTTCCACATATCACGACGTGTGGCTTCGGTGTTTGGTAAATATGGTGGAATGTTGAATTTGGTGTCTTTTGGAAGGTGTTTTGGTGTTTCTGCCTCGGTCATTCTATTATTGGCATGGGACTCTCCAAAACCTTTCCATTTGTAATCTCTATCTCCCGCTTGGTAAAGCCTAGTTTCAATTTCTCTTAACCCATAAGGCTCAAACAAACCAGATTCATGGGTATCTGTGAAATTAAAGACTGAAAAAAATGGTTGATTCTCTTTTCTATTGCGCCAATGTGCATAGGGGCTACTTTCATCCCATGCAGTTTTTGGGGCTTTAAATTGGTAGTCTTCTTTATAATTATTGGTGCAATAGTACCCTTGCGTACGCATCCATTCGCTTATCATTTTTACTTCAGAAGGCGGAACAGCTTCATAAGGCGGCAAACCAGTTACCTCGGTGTATGAATTGGTTCGCATGTGGTTTGCTCCTATACTTGAAGGATACATGCCCGTTGCAATAGCAGCCCTACTTGGTGCACAAACACCAGAAGTTGAATATAAGTTTGGATAAATTACACCTTCTTGAGCTAATCTGGTTAAATTAGGCGTGACAACGGTGGAATCTCCAAAAGGTGGAATGTAAGCGCCCATATCCTCAGTTACTAACCAGAGAATATTTGGGCGTTCTGGTAATTTTAATTCTGATACTTCTTCTTGTGTTTTACTCTTGTTTTCTTTTTTTGTTTGGCAGCTTGCGAAGCATAAACAGAGTATTAGAACGATTTTATACAATTTCATTTATATGAATTTAAAAATATAGAAGTGTCTCCTTTATTCATTTGATATAAAAAATTTAGCAAATATGCTTTTACATTTGATACGTCTTTTACCTAGTAAACTGAGCCCACGTTAGGGATTGAAAGGTTTGTTTGAAATCCCCGACGCAGGAGAGATTGAGTAGTGAAAGCCCGACGCCCGCTTTTGGGCGGGGGTAACGCCCAAATTAATTTAATGTGTTCAATCTAACTTTAAAATCTCGCTACCCGCCATTAAAAAAGCTCCCGTACCGAAGTTTTGCCAAGAATCGGCAGATGCTGGCTCTGGAAATGCACCAATATTCTGTACCCATCCTACGCGACCATCGTGGTGCTGACATTTAGCTAAAGCCTTCCAAGCTTTTTTTACGGCTGGGGTGTGCTTTTTATCTACTAAACCGTTGTTAATGCCCCAAGCCAAGGCAAAGGTGTGAAATCCGCTGCCACTAACCTCGCCATGGTCATAGGTTTCTGGACATAGTAAACTGGTACGCCACAAACCATCTTCGGGTTGAATTTTCAACATTTTTGCTGCCATTTCTTTATATAATTTTTCGTAAAACGGGCGGTGTTTATAATCAGCTGGCATATCATCCAAAATCAAAGCCAAACCTGCTATTACCCAACCATTACCTCTGGACCAAAATACTTTTTTACCATTTGGTTCTTTAGTATCGTTTTCATTTCCCTGCCATACAAAACGCATATCTCTTGCAAACAACTGCTCCTCTTCATCATACAACTGGTTATAAGTTTCCATATAAAACTTGTGCATATCGTCTAAATACTTTGGCCGTTTTGTATGTTTGGCATACAAATTAAGTACAGGAGGCGCCATAAATAAAGCATCGCACCACCACCATAGAATGGTTTTACCCATGTCACTTTTATCTGTCCCAGCTTTCCAATTATCATCCTCGTATAAATGCGCATCCAAGAATTTTTTTGTTGGCTCTAAATCGACAAAATTCTTGCGACCCCCATTTCCATCGATATATAAATAACTGTATGAAATAGCAACGTCATCGGCATGATGCATTCTATCAAAGGTTTCCCAATTATTCCAATAACCCTGATTTTTTAAAGCAGCCATATACATCATATCTTTAGTTGCCTTATGAGCTCTAGCAACGCCAACATAGTATGCACCAGCTGTCCAATCTGTTGGTGCTATTGCAAAAATTGGGTGGGCTTCTTGCCATTCTAAAGCTTTAATCATTGAAGCTTTCACCAGAGCGTTATCAATAGTTTGCACCTCGGTTACTTTTTGAGCTGTTGAACAATTGAATAATAATACAATTGTTATAAGTGTTAAAATCGTCTTATTCATTATGTTTTATTTTTTTAGTTTGAATGTTGTTTCTAAATAGTCTTTTGATGATGTTCCTATCATGACAGTATAATCTCCTGACTCTAAAGTTTTTTCCATTTTAAGTCCTGTAAATTCTAGCATTTTAGGTGTGATTTTAAATGTTACTATTTTACTTTCTCCTGGATTCAACTCTATCTTATCAAAACCTTTCAACTCCTTATTTGGTCTTGTAACTGATCCTATTTCATCTTTAATATACATTTGAACCACTTCTTTTGCTTTTATGTTGCTGTTGTTAGTAACTTTCACAATAACCTCCAATTCTTTATCAGGAGTTATCTCTGTATTTGAAATTGAAATATCTGAGTATTCAAAATTAGCATAACTTAGACCGTAACCGAATGGATAAATAGGTCCGTCTTCTAAAAATAAATACCCTTTTTTATAGTTAATCTCTTTCATGCTATAATGAAAAGGCATTTGCCCAATAGATCTTGGTACGGTAACTGGTAATTTACCTGAAGGCGATATATCTCCAAAAATAATTTTAGCGGTTGATTGATCTGCAAATTCACTTAAATCCCAAGTATCTAAAATAGCATCAGCTTCTTCAGCAATGGTATTTATTGATAATGTTCTTCTATGCTTTAGAACAACAATTACAGGTTTACCAAGCGCTTTAATTTTCTCGATTAACTCGTCTTGTGCACCAACGGGATCTATAGTAGCTCTATCGCCTAATGCGTGATTAAAAAATGCTTCTTTTGAAGTAAACTCATCACCTCCTAAAAATAAAATGCTTATATCAGCACTTTTAGCAATATTTACCAATTTAGCAATAGCCTTTGGATCTCTATCCAATAACTTCGGCGCACCACCTTTTTCATCTGTTAAATGAAATCCTTTTTCTGCTACAAACTTAATATTATTGCCTGTTACAGATTCAAACATTTCTTTAGTATTTTCTTTAACCAAAGGACCTAAAAGAGCTATTTTGGTTGACTTATCTTTATTTAATGGTAATGCATTATTTTCATTTTTTAATAAGATGATAGACTCTAAATCAGATTCTTTTGCTAATTCTAAAGATGATTGAGATCTAACACCTTTCTTAACGTCTTCAATATCAATATATGGATTATCGAAAAGTCCTAAAACAAATTTTGTTCTCAATACACGTCTTACAGACCTATCAATTAATTTTTCTAAATCTGGATTTTTATTTACCATTTCAGGAAGATAAGCATAGGAATCTTCAGCATATAGATCAATATCAATTCCTGCTTCCAGTCCCATTTGAGCCGCAGCTTCAGGAGATTCGGCAACATTCATAAAATAAAACAAACGTGCAATATCATTTGAATCTGAAACCACATATCCTTCAAAGCCCCATTTATCTCTAAGTACTCCCGTAAGTAATTCTGGGTTACCATGACTAGCAATACCGTTTAAATCACCATGCGACGCCATCACACCTAATGTTTTTGCTTCTTTTACTGCAGCTTCAAAAGGTGGATATATTTCATCAATAAGAGTTCTTGGAGAAATCTCTATGGCTGCAAAATTAGAACCACCTAAAACTTGCCCGTATCCTGCAAAGTGTTTTGCAACAGCACCTATATGCGTACCATTGCCTAAACCTTCATAATTACCTTGAACTCCTTTAATAGCATTGGTTACCATTTGAGTTGTGAGGTAAGTATCTTCACCAAAAGCCTCAGACATACGTCCAAATCTTGGGTCTCGAACTAAATCTGCTTCCGGTGAATGGCACATGTGCATTCCGCGTAAGCGTGCTTCTTTACCAACAACATCCCAAATACGATTTACTAATTCTGGATTGAATGACGCTGCCGAAGCTATTGGTCTTCCAAATTTTGTGCAACCTTCTGCATCTACACCGTTGTAAGATTCTGTAACAAACAATGCAGGTATTCCCCAACGGTTATTTTCTATAATAAACTTTTGAAGTTCGTTATTTAATTTTGCGGCTGCTACTGCATCAATATGCTCTCCGGGGTTTTTAATTCCTGCGATACCTAACTTTAATTTTTCCTCTACTCGATCTGAAAGTTTTAGCTTTCCGTTTTCGTCATGCTCTACTCCTATGTTGGCATGAAAAATTCGCATTTGTGCTACTTTTTCTTCTAAAGACAGTAAAGGCAACAGGGTTTCTACGCGTTCATCAATAGACAAAGTGGCATCTTTATAATCCTTTTGATCTGGTTTAGAACAGGATATTATTGATACCATTATAATCGCGGATATTATTAGTGACTTAACCTTCATAATTGATGTCATTATTATATTAAAATTATTTAAATCTGAATCTATTTATTTTTAAATTGTCAATTGCTGAATTTTTAAAAACTAAACATATTGTTTGTCCATTTTGTAACTCTTCAATTTTAAAACTTTCTTTTTGAAATGCTTTAGTGTTATTGGCCATAAAACTACACGTTAATAAAAGTTTACCGTTTGGAGAACCTTCCCTAACTTCTATTTGAGTATCCGTTTTAGATAAAATCTCAAATTCTATGGTGCTTTTTCCTTTTAAATTCTGAATATTTGGATAGGTTACAAATCCATTTTTTTCTTCTAGTGTAATAGAAAAACCTCCCATCGTATTTTCGATTTTTTGGACTCCAGATGCTTTAAAATAATCTTCTGCCTCAATTGCTCCATTATTTGCATCGTACTGCCCCACTCCAATACCATCCACACGAATAGTTGCCATTTCACCATTATTCTTATAATGTACATAACTTATAAAGCTATCTCTAAAATAACGATTACCTGTTTGACTGATGTCACAATAGATATAATACGATTGGTTATGCCACTCAAAAAACGAACCATGACGCCCTTGCAAAAAGCCATTTGGCCATGTGGGTTCATCATATCCTTCAGCAAAACTTTCTTCTTTTATTACGGTGTCCTTGTAATGGTAAGGCCCATATAAATTATCAGACATGGCATAAAAACAGCCCCAAGACAAGTAATATTTGCCATTGTAGTTATGCACAAAAGGTTTATCATCTGTGGGCATCTTTTTATTGTTGCCGTCTGGATTATAAGGTCCTCTTGGATTATTTATAATAATTTTTTTTGGAGTTTCCGCCAAACTTATCATATCATCATTAAGCTTTGCTATATAGTAATCCCAAACTCCAAAGATGATGTAATGCTCACCATTATCTTCAAAAACTGCCATGTCATATTCATGGGTTGGTGTTAACTCTGAAGTTAATAATGGTTTTCCAAGTGGATCTTTCCATGGACCTACTGGTGAATCTCCAAACACTACACCTGTTTGCTCGTTACCTTCAGAAAAATAAAAATAATACTTACTATTTCTATAAGCAGCATCTGTTGCCCAACAACGCGAAAAATCTTTTCCTATGTAGGTGTCTTTCGGATTTAAAACACTTCTTTCTGTCCAATTCACTAGATCTGGTGATGACCAAACCCACCAATCTTCCATGACAAATTTATCGTTATTAATGGATTTATCATGAGAAGCATAGACATAAGCCGTATCGTTAAAAATATGAATATGCGGATCGTTTAGGCCTTTATTTGGTACTATTGGATTTTGAGCATTCAAATACATACCACCAAAAAACAAAAACACGATATTTAAAATCCTATAATTCATAATAAATAAATCACTTACAAGTTATTTCACTAAAGTCTGCTGATTGCGCTTGCGATAATATTTTATCTGTTTTAAATAATACAAATTGATCAATGGCATGAGATTTAGAACGTCCAGAAATTTCAACATCATACGTTCCTGCAGCATTGAATGTCGCAAAAATATCAAATGGGTCTCTGTCGTTGGTTGAGGATCTATAAAACCATTCACCAAGTCTATTCATGTATGCCTTTAACCAACCGTTTGCACTTGAACCTTCAGGATTGGGTGTTTTTCCTGACCCTTTAGGATAAACACGCTCTCCTGTACTTGCTTTTTCTCCAAAAAAATCATCGCCTTGAATTCTTAACCAAGAATCATTGTGTTCTGTATTACTAGTGCCTGTTCCTATTCTAGAACTCCATACAAACTGGTAAGTTCCTGGTGTAGTTATTTTTATAGAGAATTTCATTAATCCTTCTCCTGGTTCATTAAAATTATCATTGCCAGTCCAGATAAGGTATCCTGAACCTTCAAAACCTGATAGTGATTTAGATGTAGTCCAACCATTAGCAACAGAACTTGGGTTTTCAATATCAACTCTAACCAACCCGTCCTTTTCGATAAATAATTTTCCTGTTGTACAGGTTTGGGGGGTTGAAGTTTCTTCATCCTCCTCTTGTTCCATCAATTGTTCAGTATCCTCAGAAGAATCTCCAGAGCATGATGAAAATGTAATTACTCCCAACAATGTTAAAAACAGAAAAAAGAATCTTAATTGATATTTCATCTTATTATAGTTTTATTTTTTTTAATAATACTAGTTCCATTTATTTCAATAGAATTACCCAATCTTTATCTATGACTGAAGGTGGCACTCCCAATTCTACTATGCCTCCCCCTTTTACTGAATGGACTGATCCATCTTGTAAATCACCTCCATTTCTAGGATTAAACCATTTGATTTTAAATGTTTTATCCGACTTTCCTAAATTCAGTTTTATATTATCTGCATTTGTTTCGCTATAAATAGCATAAACCTCACCTTCTTTTGCTAAACAATACGAGACGTCTTCGGAAGAAATTAAATCCGCACGAGGTTCCATTTCCCAAAATGGGATGTGATTATTAAAAAAATGAAGTGTATATCTATTTTGATCCCAAAACAAATCCCGACTTCTAAAGTCTTGACAGGTTAAATCGGAATTAGGACTTGCATAACCAAAATACCATTCTACACCATAACCTCCCGCCATAAGTGTTCCCCACATGGCTCTACCTCTGGCAAAATTATGTTCTGGATCTTCATCATCTGGTAATAGAGCTATATTCGCTTTACCAGGTTCATCAACGGCTAAAGCCCACTTTCTGCCAGTTACATTGGATTTATTTCTCCATTTTAAAACTCTTGGATGTACATCGTTAAACTCAGGATGACTCAATTGTAATGATGCCCCAGTTAATGGCGATTGATCACCAATTAATTCGGCATATCTATCATCTTTATTTGGGAAGGTGTGAATTACTAAATGACTATTGTAAGCATCTAAATTTGAAACATAATCGGCTACTTTTTTAACTTCCTCAATGGGTTGGTTATTTTCTTCACCTAAATTCCAGTTCATAGATAAATGGTGTCCGAATCTTGCCATAAGTTCCCTATAATATAACTTTCCTTCTATTCCAAAAACGCCTTTATCCATTAAATGATCTGTTTCCGTTTCATGAGTTTTAAAATGAAGGAACATGCCTTTGGTTTCAGCATATTCAAAAATGCGTTCCCATTGGTCTAATTTAGACACATCAAACCTTGTTTTATGAAACATGTTTTCCCAGGCTTCCTTATTTTTCTTTACACTGGCATAAGCTTCATAGTCTTCTACTGGAACTTTTAATAGATGAGGGAATATATTCCTGTCATCACCATCAACATTAAAGGTTAGAAATGAGAAAACATTTAATTCCTCACTTGCCAAATAGTTTATGGCTCCTAAAAGGTTTTTTCCTTTAGTTTCTTGCCAAACATAAGGTAAAGCACTATCATCAAAATCTTTAGCATGTGGTTCCCATTCTTTTTGAAAACCCAATGCGTTTGTGGATACATCAAAATCGGCATAAGCCAATAAATTTTCAGGCGCATCTACCCCAAGTTTTATAAAGTATTTTTGACTTTCGGTGAACTTTAAATACGATTCTCCAACATATTGTAATCGTCCTTTTGCACGATTATCAATACCTGTTTTATCTGATTCAGCAATTGCGAATGTTCCGGATTGCCCATCCATAAAACCAGCGCTAGTTGCATTAATTATACTTTCAGCCACTGCTATGTTTTCTCCTTTCTTAAATGATATTGTGTAAGTCCATTCGCCAACAGCATCAGGTGTAAATCTAACCTGCCAAATATTACCCGAAATACCGCTAGTTTCAGCTGTATTGCCATCAGCAGCGTAAAAACCTGGAATTATGAATTCTTTATCTCCATTTTTGAAGGTAACATCTAAACGGTAATTTAAAAATGGATTATTTTCATCCATTTCGTTGGTTTCTGGTCCTTCAAAATTTAAGGTTACTCTGTGCCATTTTTTTAGTTCGCCATCAATCGTTACTTCTTTTTGTTTTTGACATGAAAAAAAAGACAATGTAACTATTAAAAAAAATAAAAAGTAACATTTCATAATACTCTGAGTCTTAAAATTTAAAATGAATTAATTTTTAATTGAATAACATGTTTCCCAGGAGACAACCTAATACTTTCAAAAGCCGAAGGCACTTTTTCTCCATTATGAATTAAGTCTTTTCCATCCAAACCATTTAATGAAAACTCTGCTACCATATTACCTGGGATCTCAATTTCATAGGTCTGCAATCTTGCCCCATTATTGGTATACTTTCCTTTTATAGTTCCTCTAACTGTTGGTACTTCAATTTCGCTAGATTTTAGCTTACTCATTTGAGGTTTGATAGTAGCAACACCATATCCAGGTGTTTTTGGTTTAATCCCCCATAAACCTCTTGGAATTATGTTTGCTGGAACAGCACCCCAAGCGTGGTTCCAATCTAAGTTATTTTTATACTGGTTATCCCAAGACTCTAAAGTTATGGTAGAGCCAATACGAATCATATTATACCAACTTCTATCTGAGGTATCCGTTAACAAATCTAAAGCATAATCTGCTTCTCCTGCATTATACAATCCGTCCATTAAAAATTGAGAACCGTAAACGCTACAGGCCATACCACGAGATTTTACATAATTAACCACAGATTCATAATGTTCTTCAGGAACCAATCCAAATGCTAATGGCATCATATTAGCATGTAAAGACGCATGATCTGTACCAATACCATCTACATAAATACCGCGTTCTTTATCGAACATTTGTTCGTTTACCGCTTTTTTAGCTTTAGCCGCACGCAATTCAAAGTCTAGAACCTCTTGTGTTTTTCCTAATATCTTTGCAAATTCAGCCATAATCTTCATGTTCTCATAGAAAAACGAATTGATTACTGTACTGTAAGGTTTAAATACGAAACCATCTAGTTCTCCTGGAGTTGTACTACCATTAAAATTTGGTGGTGGCCAATCTACAATATCTGTTAATGGTTTTTTATATCCATCTGGGAAACCAAGCTTTTTCATAAAAGCAGCATCTACTTTAGTTGAAGTGATTAAGCCATCTTCATTAGATAATTCAAATAATGTTTTATGCTTTAATGCTTCGTAGTAACGCTCTATTAATTCAGTATTTCCAGTATACATGTAATCTGCATGTATTAATAGCGCCACATGTTGCTGCCATTCGGTTGGCCATGTTGGGTTCTTCATAAAATACTCGATAGTTCGTCTTGCAATTGCAAATTCTCTATCTGTTGTATAATGACTTAACTGGTTTAAATACGCATCTGCTTCATAAGGAATACGTTCTCTATCGCCATCAACATATAACCCGTTAAAGGTTGTTGCTTTTATGGAGTATTTGCATAAGTCCCAAACCTGATTTAAAATATCATTATTGCTTTCAAAACTACTAGCTTCTTCATCCCAATAAGTATGAAACGCTAACTGTTCCACATTTTTGGCTGAAATAGATTCTTGAGCACCTTCTATTTCTGCATATCTAAACGGTACAAGTGGTGGAAATCCATCTGGTAAAGGAATAGCTTGGTTAGGTCTAGTATTTCTCTCATTGGTCTGTACTTGAATTTGATATTCAGTTTTACCTGGCTTTACATCAACCTTAATTTCTTGGTATCTGATATTACTTTTGGCAGGTGGTGTTTTATTTACACTACCATCATCATCAACCATTTCTCCTACTCTTACAGTAAGTGTATGTGGTGTTTTCGCATTATACTTAAAATTCATAGTAGCAAATGCAGCTTTTCCAAAATCTATAATATATAAATCACCTAATTTTTTAAATGTTTTTGGCTTAACATAAGTAGTTACAAATTTATTTTCTGTTGAAATGATATAGCTATCACTTTGTCCTGTTGTGAATTTTTGAGCTTCAGAATAATCAACCAATCTGTTTTCCTCATCCCAAATTCTCACTTTCCAGTAATAGGTTTTACCTACCTGAAGCGGGTTTCCTTTATATTCAACATTTGTTGACTCCAAAGAACGTACTTGACCGCTATCCCAAACATCTCCATTATTATTATTGATATCTTTTACATTGGAAGCCACTAATACTTGGTAGGCACCTTGAAATTTAGAACCTAAAGAAACTGTCCATCCAAACTCTGGTTTTAAATCGAAAATTTCAACATCTGTTCCTGGTTCTCTAATCAATTCAACTGTTAAATCTGTTGGTGCTGCTCTATATTCATTACTATTTTTCTTGATTAACGCATCTAATTTAGCACGCAATTTATCGGCGACTGCTTTGTATTTTTTGTTCCCTATTAGATTTTTTATCTCTTTTGGGTCTTTCTTTAGATTATAAAGTTCTTCAATAGATTTATCGTTAACGTATCTAAAATATTTCCAATCTTTAGTACGCACTCCTTCACTAGGAGGAATTTCACTAAAATCCCATATATGCTCTATTAAAATAGTATCTCGAGCAATAGCAGCGGTTTCTTGCTTTACTATAGGCATTAAACTTTTTCCTTGCCAAGTATCTGGAGCTTTTACACCAGCTAAATCAGCAATAGTTTGAGGCACATCAATATTAAGTACCATGTCACTAACATCTTGATGCTTATCAACTCTAGGGTCAAAAACAATTAGTGGCACGCGTATGGAGTTATCGTACATTAACCATTTTCCTGCTAATTTACGTTCGCCTAAGAAATAGCCATTATCACCCATAACAATGATAACTGTGTTTTTTTCTAAGCCTTTTTCTTTTAATTTTTTTCTTATTTTTTTGATTTCTAAATCTATCCCAGAAATCATGCGGTAATAGCCTTTTAAACTGTGTTGATACTTTTCAGGAGTATCATAACGCCATGTCCAACGTAACCAATTAAAACCATCTCTTACAATTTTTGGTTGTGCATCAAAATATTTATCATCTGCTAAATCTGGGCCAGGAATGGTTGTATCTGTAAGTAAGTTATCTGTTGTGTTTTGCCAAAAATATTGTTCTGGTGCTCCATCGTGTGCATGTGGCGCACTGAAGCTAAGAGACAAACAAAATGGTTTTTCGTTTGAAGCATTTGTATCAATAAAATCTAAAGCTTTTTGCCCTGTATATCTTGTTAAGTGAACCGTATCCTTATCAATGGTTTTATAATAATAACCTCTTCTATCTTTAAAGCGGTTATTTCTATCGTAAGACTCATACTCATCAAACTGTTTATCTAAATCATTATAACGTACACCATATTTACCATAGAAACCTGTATGATATCCATTATTCTTGAGGAGTGTAGGATATGAATTTGACATGTATTCTTCACGAATATTTCCTGTTTGAAAATTGAAATTATGTGCACGTTCATGTAATCCAGTTAGAATACTCGCTCTACTTGCTGCACATATAGGTGTTGTAACTATCGCTGTATTGAAATAAGTTCCAGATTTTGCCAAATCATCCATTTGCGGTGTTTCAACAAATTGATTACCAGCATAACCTATGGCATCAAAACGTTGATCATCTGTGAGAATAAAAATGATGTTTGGTTTTTCTTGATTGTTTTTTTGTTGCGCACTTAATAAGTTAAATCCTGATAATGTTGATATTAGTATTAATAAAAAACTGATTTTTCGCATTTTTCCTTTTGTATTTAAAAAAATTTTAAAATTTTTCAATTGTAAAATATAAAATTACTACTTAACCTTAGTAGTTCTATCCTGCTCTGTCCTGAATTAGAATTAATAAGTTACTCAAAATAAAAAATCTTCAACTAAATTTTAATTAAAGTTGAAGATTTATATGCTTTAAAAAATGAAATAATTAAGAAATATTCCACTTTGAATCCCATTTTACAATTTCATTATTATACATAGCATCGAGTCCCATTTGAACACATATTGCAGCTTTAGCTCCTGTAATAACACTAGATTCTGGCATTTTGTTATTTATTATTGATGACTTAAAATCTAACAATGCTTGTTTACTTGGGTCTAAATGCTCAAGATCTATTTTAGAACCCTTTTCTTTATCCCATTGGGAAGTCGCACCACTAACACCATCTACATCTTCTATAACTTTATGCTTCTTTTTGCCTTCTGGATAAAACCATGCATTTTTTGTGTCAATAATTATGGTTCCTTTATCTCCAATAACCTTTATTTGATAGCCATCTTTAGCATTACTAGTTAAGCAAGTAAACTTAGCTTTTATACCATTTGGATAACTATAAATTAAATTTACATTATCGTATGTTTCTCTACCATCTTTCCAATAATCTACGCCACCAACACCCATAACTTGATTTGGGGTTTCATTTAATACCCAATTAACAAAATCTATTTGATGTGAACACAACTCTGCAGTAAGGCCTCCAGAAAATTCTCTATACATTCTCCAATTTATAGCCTTTTCAAGCTGTAGATCTGGAACTGGTCTTCTCCAGTTTCCGTGTCTGTTCCACTGACATTCAAATGCTGTAATTTTACCAACTTTTCCTTGTTGAATTAAATCAACCACATGGGTATAAAGCCTTGAACTATGGTATTGATGACCCGTTTGAAATATCTGTTTGGATTGATTTGCTTTATTTACTAATGCTCCAATTCCTTTATAACTTTTAGCTAAGGTTTTTTCGCAATACACATGCTTACCAGCATCAAGGGCATCAATTGTAATTTTTGAATGCTCACTAAACGTTGTTGCAACAATAACGGCATCAATAGCCTTGTTATCTAAAAGTTGTCGGTAATCTGAATAGCCAGTAGGATTGGAATTGGCTTTTGCCAAACCTTTATTTAATCTAAATGGTAACACATCACAAGCTGCAATAACATTTACATCGTCTATTGAATTGATAATTGACATGAGTCCTCCACCACGATCTCCTGTACCAATAACGCCAATATTTATAGTGCTATTAGCTCTTATACTAGACATTACATTACCGTATAAATAAGAAGTACTAGTTATAACCGCAGTAGCTGAAGCTGTTTTTTTAATAAATGAGCGTCTTTTCAAATTTTATAGTTTAGGATCCCAACCTGATTCATAAGTTCTAGACCAAAGTTTCATAGCATCTCTGTTGTACATCATACCTGTTTTATCGTCTATATCAAAACCATCATTAATTCTATAAGCAATATTTGCATAATGCACCATAGCCATACTTTTACTAGCATCGTCAATTGGTGCTGTTAATTTCGTTTTACCTCGAATGGTGTCAAAAAGATTTTGAACATGTTTTGTTGAGGTATCTCCACCACCTCCTAAAGCTGTTCCTGCTTCTTTTGATGCCGAATTATATTCTTTAACTAATTTTCCTCTGCGGTCATATAACATATATTTACCTCTATCTACAAATACAGATCCTTCTGTACCATAAATTACAGTTCCACGTCCACCTCCATAGGTACTATAGCTATTTCTAGATTTTCCATCCCACTTAATGACTTTATTATCTGTAAATTTAAACGTTGCTTCCATATCATCATACATTTCCCAACCATCATCTAAAAAATGACGCTTTTCTGCTTCAACATATACATGCTGAGGAAAATCTACTTGTAATGCCCAACGTGCCACATCTAACTCGTGTGTTCCGTTATTTCCGGCTTCGGCTGTTCCATATTCCCAACCATACCAATGCCAATTATAATCCCATGTTTCAGATGTATAACTGCGTCTTGGTGCTGGTCCTTGCCATAAATCCCAATCTAATCCATCAGGAATTGGAGCGTTTTT